>RKMJ01000045.1_pt1 | contig 280035 bp, 284 predicted proteins | sample 2174201 | NCBI WGS metagenome assembly RKMJ01 (sample SAMN10236717, study PRJNA505202) | synthetic metagenome | isolation source: mock community containing 12 organisms: Thioclava sp. ES.032, Psychrobacter... | place: USA: Walnut Creek | collected 2015-10-01 | reverse complement strand
AGGGCCTGCATCAGCAGGGCCAGGTTCTTGAGCAGTTGGCAGGCGTGGATATCCTGCTGTACGGCGCAGACCGTCCGGCCACTGACGTTTTCCAGAGTTAGGGTTTGTTTAAGCCGGCGGTAGTCGGTTTCAATGCCCCAGCGCCGGTGATACAGGTCGGCAAAGAGCTCGGCGGGGAAGGCCTCGGTGTCCAGGAGCGAGGTGGCCAGCACTTCCGTTTCCCCGGTGGGCAGAGTCACCCGGATCAGCCGGATCTGGAGGGCCGTGTCCGGATCAACACCGGACTGCTCACAGACCTGTCGGGATAACCAGTGCCGGCACGTCATTGAGACGGTGTCGTCGTCTTTTCCGGAGGCGACAAAGGCGCGGACTTCCCGGGAGTGAGTGAGTGTCAGGCGCATCAGGAATTGCTGTTCACAGCGCTGTAGCTCAACAAAGAGCCAGTGGGCGGGATAGCCCCGGTCAAACAGAATCAGGCTGTGGTCAGGAGCATGCTTCAGGTGCATGCTGGCACAGCCCCGCTCATCTACATCCGGCGTGATCAGGAGGGTGTGCAGAGCCTGATCGGACAGCAGGTCTTGCAGGACCGACACCCGGGCCACCGGCAACCCGTTGTGGGTTCCGAAGTGCCGGGCCAGTGGGTCTTCCAGCGGCAAGTGCATGCTGGAGCCGTCCACGGCCAGCAGGCGCAGGCCCTGCCAGGTCTTGTGCAGACCCAGCTCATTCATCTGGGCATGCAGGGCGCTGTTGAGAGCCTCAAAGACTGACGCGCTAAGCTTCTGGCGGGCTTTGCTGAAGGCTTGGGCGGTGACCACCTGGGTTTCAAAGGCGGAACCATTGAGGGTCTGAAAGAAGGCATCCAGTTCGGTTTGCAGGGCGCTGTTGGGTTGATTGAGCAGAAACAGGACCAGATTGGGGAAGGTCAGATGGCGTTTGCGGGTAAAGTGCTTCGGATGGGTGCGATGCTGGGCAATAAAATCGGGGCAGCTTAGTAGGTTGGTTAATTTATGTACAATTTTCGGAAAGAATGTCGGTTGGGTTGTCAATCGTTGTTTTTTTATTGTGCTCCATAGGGTATTTCCTCGTTAGTGGTCGAGCTCTAATTATATGATATTTTTAGGGAAATGTCTTAAGTTGATGACATTGGTCAACAGACAGGGTAACGACATAGTTGCCTGCATAACGGCTGGCACAGGCATAGGCCACTTCATCAAGGTATTTAAGCAGGGTGCCACCGTGCACATTGCCAGAAAAATTGGCCTTATCCGGTGTCATCAAAACCGTCATGGTGAGTGTTGAAGATCCGAGTGACATAACGCTCTCTTAGTTAAGAAACCTCTGAACAAGCCCAGCGTAAACGTCGCTGTGACAACACTGCCTGAGTCACGCCCGATACGATGATCAAAGCACTCCCGCACAGTTGCAACGTGTTCAAGCTTTGATTGAACAGAACCCACCCCAGTGCGACAACGGTAATAGGCTCCAGATAAGCCAGGGTGCCAAAGGTCGCTGCCGGGAGTGCCTTCAGCGCCACCACTGCAAACATAATTGCCAGGAATCCCGGAACGACACCTGCGGCAATCAGCCAGCCCCACTGCCCCGCATCGATGCTGTCACCTTGTTGCAGCATAAAAGGCAACATGCACAGGGCTCCAGCCAGCATTTGAAAGCCACCACGAGTCAGCACATGTACCCGTTCGTGAATTAATCGATTGGTAAGAATAAAAGCTGCGTAACACAACATGGCACACAGTGCGTAAAAGAGACCAACCGCTTCTTCCTTTCGCCCTGAGAGATTAACGTTGAACTCCATCATCATAGCAAAGCCAAACAGCGCCACGCCTATCAAGGCAGTGCTGGTTCCCGACAACCGCTCACCCATAAAAAAGTGTGCAACAGTGGCCGCTGTTACGGAGGCCAGATACACCAACATTACAGCGTTCGCCATGCTGGTATAATTCATAGCCATAACATAAAAGACCACAAAGCCTGCGAGGAACGCGCCTGTTACCAAGACCTTAATGCCTGGCCATGTGAACACTTTATCTTTCTGGCCGGTAACCAGAAGGAAACAACCCATTAAAACGGCGCCAATAAACAGACGATAAAACGTAACCGTTTCGGCGCTCACACACATCGGCATAAATAGAAATCGCACCAATTGTGCCCATGAAAACGGCAGAAAGAACGGCCGCCAGTATGTGTGGGTTCATTCGATCAAGAATCCTTTAAGGTCTGGGAAAGGTGTGAATAATCGCCATTTTTGTCTTTGTCGGCCTAAAGAAGCAAACGTCTCTTCCCAATAAACCAAAGAAACCGCTTTCCTGATAGAATCAGTGATTCAAACGGGCACAACCGAGCAATAAATGATCAATAAGGCACCTTCAGAAATACACTCGACACCGTCCAAAGCTCCTAAAAACACTCGCCAGGAGCCATCCCGGCGCTTCTGCGTGGCTCCAATGATGGATTGGACAACCCCGCACTATCGCTATCTCGCTCGCCTGCTAAGCAAGCACACGCTGCTCTACACCGAGATGATTACCACCGGTGCGCTGATTCACGGGGATACTGAGCGGTTTTTGCGCCACAACTCTGCCGAGTACCCGCTGGCGCTTCAGCTTGGGGGCAGTGATGCTGGTGAGCTGGCGCATTGCGCAAGGCTGGCTGAGCAGTTTGGTTTCAGTGAGGTAAACCTTAACATTGGCTGCCCCAGCGACCGGGTGCAGAACAATATGATTGGCGCCTGCCTGATGGAGCACCCCGATAAGGTGGCTGAGGGCGTTCGCGCGATGATTGAGGCCACCAGCCTTCCAGTTACGGTTAAGCACCGCATAGGTATTAATGGTCGGGAGTCTTGGGAGGATTTGTGTGAATTTGTGGATAAAGTAAGCGCGGCTGGGTGCCGGACGTTTATTGTGCATGCTCGCATTGCCGTTCTTGAAGGCCTGAGCCCTAAGGAAAACCGGGATGTTCCGCCGTTAAAGTACAATTGGGTGTACCACCTTAAGCAGAAGTACCCGCACCTTGAGATCATTATCAACGGCGGCATAAAAACCTTTGCGGAGTGTCATGAGCACTTAGAGCATACAGATGGCGTGATGCTGGGTCGCGAGGCTTATCACAACCCTTGGCTTTTGGCGGGCGTGGATTCGGAATTCTTTGGTCAGGAAGCTCCTCTTACCTCACGTTATGAAGCGCTGGAATCTATGTACCCGTTTATCCAGAGCGAACTGGAACGCGGCGTGTTCCTCGCCCACATATCCCGGCACTTGCTTGGGCTGTTCCACGGCATGCCCGGTGGCCGGCTGTTTCGCCGCTATATTAGTGAAAATGCTCATAAATCGGGGGCTGGCTTGGAGGTGATTCAAACAGCACTTGAGAAGGTTCGTGAGCAGGAGCAGTCTGCACTTGCTCGCACGGCCGCCTACGCTTAACGGCTCTTTAATCGCTCGCCAATCGCTAGGTTAACGCTCTATTGCCAAAACCTTACTTTTTGCTGTCTTGTTCCTGCCTGTGCAGCCCGTTATTGTAGAGGTACAACCCGCATCCGGGAGTAGGATGTGCTGATAACAATATCAACTGGGACGACAGTACGAATGACCAACAAGCTTGACCAACTCAAAACCATGACCACGGTAGTGGCGGATACCGGCGATATCGATGCTATCGCCCAGTGGCGCCCGCAGGATGCGACAACCAACCCGTCGCTATTGCTGAAAGCTGCGGCTTCTGAGGCCTATCGGCCCATGCTAGAGAAAGCGGTTGCCCTAGCCAAAAGACAAGGCGGTTCGAACGCCGAGCGGTTAACCATGGCAACCGATATGTTGGCGGTTTTGGCGGGTCAAGAAATACTCAATCTGATACCTGGTGTGGTTTCCACAGAAGTGGATGCGCGATTGTCGTTCGATACTGAGGCCACTCTCAAGCGGGCACGTCGCCTGCTAGCGCTCTACGATCAGCAAGGCGTGGACACCAGCCGTGTTCTGATCAAGATCGCCTCTACTTGGGAGGGCATACGTGCCGCCGAGATCCTTGAGCAAGAAGGCATACATTGCAACCTCACGCTTCTGTTCTCTTTCGTTCAGGCGGCCGCCTGCGCTCAGGCCGGTGCCTTTCTAATCTCGCCGTTCGTAGGGCGCATTCTAGACTGGCACCTTGCCAGCAGTGGTCGTGAATGCTATCCCGCAGCGGAAGATCCCGGTGTGCTGTCGGTTGCCCGCATTTACAACTACTACAAAGCCAATGGCTTAAATACGGTGGTTATGGGTGCGAGCTTCCGCAATATCGGGGAAATCGAAATGCTGGCAGGTTGCGACAGGCTCACCATCAGCCCGGCGCTACTGCAGGAATTGAAAGACGATAACGGAAGCCTGAAACAACAACTCTCGTCGACCGGCGCCACGTCCACGGACGGCTTCGAAACGCTGGATGAAAAGCGGTTTCGTTGGGAGTCCAACGAAGATGCTATGGCTACGGAAAAGCTGGCAGACGGCATTCGCCGGTTCACCGCAGACCAGATTGAACTGGAGCATCAAGTTCGGCAACTGGTCAGCTAAGCGGCCTGATTTTCAACGTACGTTTAATGCACTTTCAATACACCCTAATGACCGTATCAAATTATGATTGAAAGCCTGAAAACACTGTTTAGCGCCCCCGAAACGGAGCATCGTAAACCCGATGATCGCCAGCTTGCGATCGCTGCAACCGCGTTGATGGTTCAGCTTTCGCGGGTGGATAACGATCAAGATGAGCGCGAGCTGCAAGCCATAGTAAACTGTGCGGTAAAAGCACATCAGGTAACTCGGGAAGAAGCAGAAGACATCCTCAAAAGTGCGTTGGCTCAAGCAGAGGATGCCACCTCACTCTATGAATTCACCGAGCAAATCAACGAATCCCTAGATCAAGAAGGTAAGCAGGTACTGCTAGAATGCATCTGGCATGTTGCTCTTGCAGATGACCGCATCGATAAATACGAAGAACACCTTATTCGCCGTATCGCCGATTTGCTGCATCTTAATCATCGGGAATTTATGCAGGCACGTCACAAAGCCGAGAGCACACGCTCTTAGCCTGCACATAGCTAAGGAGACAGCATGCTAGCCATTCTTCACCCCAACACTCCGCTGGACAGCGAAGCTTATCGCCAGACGATGCACTACCTGGAAAACCTACCAGGTGTCACTGTGCGGGTACACGAGATTCAGGGTGCCAGCCAGCGTCTGACCGAGCTATACCTGTTGGGCGATACCAAACCGCTTCTCAAGGAAGAGATTGAAGCTCTGCCCGCTGTCGAGCGTGCTATCCGCATATCCGAGGACTACCGGATTCTGGGGCGCCACAAGGATGACGACCGGCAAACGGGTTTCAGCTATAACGGTGTGGACTTCAACCAGTCCAACCTCAATGTTTTCGCCGGGCTTTGTGCGGTCGATGTTCCCGAGCATGTTGAAATGATGCTGAAGGCTCTGGAGGACAACGGCCAAGTGTGCACGCGTATGGGCGCCTACAAGCCGCGCACCAATCCCTATTCGTTTCAGGGGCATGGCAAGGGCTGCCTGCCATGGGTATTTGAAAAAGCCGGTAAACACGGCATCAAAGTGGTTGCCATGGAAATTACCCATGAAAGCCACATTGAAGAAATCGATAATTGCCTGGAAAAACTTGGGCGGCCCACCGGCGTTATGCTTCAGGTGGGCACCCGGAACACCCAGAACTTTGAGCTTCTGAAAGCCATCGGCCGACAAAGCACCTACCCGGTACTACTAAAGCGCGGGTTCGGCATTACTCTGAACGAATCCCTGAATGCGGCGGAGTATCTGGCCAGCGAAGGCAACGCAAACGTGATCTTCTGCCTACGTGGCATGAAAACCGAAGCCGGCCAGCCGCACCGCAACATGGTGGACTTTGCCCACGTACCGGCCGTTAAACGGCTAACTCGCATGCCTGTCTGCATCGACCCCTCGCACTCAGTAGGCACCCGTGAGAAGGCGCCAGATGGCATTCTGGATGTGATGCATGCCACCGCTCAAGGCGTGATCGCCGGGGCCAACATGGTGCTGGTGGACTTCCACCCGAAGCCCGAGAAAGCACTTGTAGACGGGCCTCAGGCGCTGCTTATGAACGAGCTGCCAGCCTATCTGGAAGACATCCAACTGTGCCACGACACGTGGACTAAACGCCAGGCCATTTACCAACGTTTAAAAGGTGAAACACCGGAATGATCGTCTACGGACACCGAGGCGCTAAAGGAGAAGCCCCAGAAAACACTCTGTCCGGATTCAGGCACGCCTACCGGCAGGGTGTTCGGTATTTTGAGCTGGATATCGTGCTGTCAAAAGATGGTAAGCCCGTTGTGATACACGATCTCACCACAGACCGCACAACCGGCCAGAAAGGCAATGTGGACCAGTATACGGCGGCCGAGCTTGGCCAAATGGACGCTCGCCGCAATACCAGCCCATGGCCGAATAAAGCCGGCATTCCGGAGCTGGAACAACTGCTCGATCAGTTTGATGAGGTTGAGCATTTTCAGTTTGAGGTGAAAAAGGATTCACGCGCTAGGCTGAATATTCTCGGCAACCGGTTAACAGAAATCATCCAAAGCCGAAATCTGTATCAAACAGCAGCGATTACGTCGGCAGACACGTGGTTTTTGAAAGAAATGCACCGAAGAAATAAGCGTATTCGCACCGGGCTGGTATCAGAGCGGCGCTTCCCTCGGCCCATGGGGCTTGCAACACGTTTGGGCTGCAAGTATCTGTGCATTAACTGGAAGATGTGTTCGACAGAACTTGTGGAAAATGCTCATCGCAAGGGTATGCACGTTTCCTGCTGGACCGTTAACCGCATCCAGGACATGCTTCGTCTTGAAGCTATGGGCGTAGACAGCATTATCACCGACTACCCCACAAGTACGCAGATGTTCTTTGACAACCGCGCAAGCTCGTCGCTAACGCTGCCTGATCGCCAGGAAAGCATGGCGGCGGGTAATGAAGCCTTACCCGCCAACTAAGTCTTAACCAATCAAAAAAAGTCTTAACCAATCAAAAAAGCCTGAACCGGTCAGAAGATCCGGTTCAAGCCGTTCAACGCGGCTACCCGATAAGCTTCCGCCATGGTCGGGTAGTTAAAGGTTGTACTGATGAAGTAGTTCAGCGAGTTAGCCTCACCCTCTTGGTTCATGATGGCCTGCCCGATATGGACGATCTCAGCTGCTTGGTCTCCAAAGCAGTGAATGCCCAGAATTTGCCGAGTCTCACGGTGGAACAGAATTTTCAGCATGCCGACATCCTCGCCGGTGATCTGTGCCCGGGCAAGATCCTTGAAAAAGGCCTGCCCGACTTCATAGGGCACTTTAGCAGCGGTTAGCTCACGCTCAGTTTTCCCTACGGAACTGATCTCGGGAATCGTATAAATGCCTGTCGGGACATCTGATACAAACCGGAAGTGATCATCTTTAACAATGTCCGAAGACACAGAGCGGCCTTGATCATAAGCGGCACTCGCCAAGCTCGGCCACCCGATCACGTCACCGGCGGCGTATATGTGCTCTACCTGTGTGCGGTAATGGTCGTCAATCGATAACTGGCCTCGGCCATTCGGTGTCAGGCCGATGTTCTCAAGCCCCAGGCTGTCGGTGTTGCCACTGCGGCCATTACACCAGAGGAACGCATCCCCGCGGATTTTTTTGCCTGACTGCAAGGAGAGAACAACGCCATGCTCATCTCCGTCTACAGACTCATACTGCTCGTTGTGTCGCACCAGCACGCCGTTGTTGCGCAGGTGATAGCTGAGCGCATCGGAGATCTCATCGTCAAGGAATGAGAGCAAGCGACTGCCTGGGTTGATCAGATCAACCTTCACGCCAAGGCCTGCAAAGATAGACGCGTATTCCGAACCAATAACGCCAGCACCGTAAATGATCAGCGTGCGCGGTGTGTGGGACAGGTCAAGAATGGTGTCTGAGTTATAAATACGGTGATGACGGAAATCCACATCAGGCGGCAGGTACGGGCGTGAACCTGTCGCGATCACTGCCTGTTTGAAGTGCAGTGTCTCGATGGACTTATTACCACGGACTTCAAGACGGTTCTCGTCTAGGAAAGATGCGCGCCCGTTGATCAAATCTACGCGGTTGCGGGCGTAGAACTGGGTTCTCAGCTTTACCTGTGTATCAATAACCTTCTGTGCGTTCTGCAGCACTCGGGGAAACGAAAACCAGCGAGGCTCGCCGATATCCCGGAACATCTGATTGGTATTGAACGTAATAATCTGTTTAACCGAGTGACGCAAAGCCTTAGAAGGAATCGTACCCCAGTGAGTGCAGTTTCCGCCCACGGTCGGTTTGTCTTCGATAATAGCAACACGCTTGCCGTGCTTCGTCGCATTCATTGCTGCACCTTCACCTGAAGGCCCAGAACCGATAACGACGACGTCGTAATGATGTTCCGCCATGCGCGCAGTGACTCCTTATCTACGTCGTGAAATTGTAATTATGATTATCTCAAACCCGGCCAGCGCTTAGTGGTTCTTGGCGCTCGCATCATAAGCCAGCCCCTTGGGCGCTTCTTCCGACGTCGTGCGCTGGTTTTCTTCGTCGCACTTTTGTGTGTTACCACCACAGATGTCGCACGAAGAGCTAATGCCCAGTGCGCCAATACCGCCACAAGTACCACTAATCGGCTTGCGACCAAAAATTACGCCGACAGACATACCTGCTATCAGCAAAACCACAATCATTAATACCAGAAGAAAGGTACCCATGTTGCCCTCCCCTTACTCAGTAACGTAGGACGAAAACGCCGGCGTTTGATGAGACTCAAACCCGTTTTCCGTCCGGATAATAAAATAGGCCGGAATGTTCTCCCGCGTTGCGAGCGCAATCGCCCGCTCATAACCCATTGCCGTAAAACCGGTCGCCAGTGCGTCAGCGCTCATGCTGTCATCTGCAATAACGGATACCGAAGCCAAATTATGCGCAATCGGTTCACCAGTTTCTGGGTCTATTGTATGTGAAAAACGGCGCCCTTCCGATTCGTAATAGTTACGATAGTCACCGGAGGTAGCCATGGCCCGGGACGGCAGAGTAACGATACGATTCACCGTATGTTCTCCGCCCTCTGCTGGCTGCTCAATGGCAAGTCTCCACACGCTGCCGTCGGGCTTCTTCCCCTGGGTGCGCACTTCGCCGCCTATTTCCACTAGGTAAGCCTTAACGCCCTCGCTATCGAGATACCGTGCCACCACATCCACACCGTAGCCTTTGGCGATGGCAGAAAGATCAATGTATTGAGGCAGTGCCGCTTTCACCGCAGGCGGATCGGCCCGTAGCCTAAGGTTTTCAAAACCCGTTGAAGCCAACGCCTGCGCGAGAGCTTTATCTGAAGGAACCTGGTCCGGCCGCGCGTCTGGGCCAAAGCCCCAAAGATTAACCACCGGCCCGATGGTTATATCAAACGCACCATCGGTTAGCCGTGATATCTGATCCGATCTGGCAAGCACTTCAAAAAGTGGATCGGATACGGGAATCCAGTCCGACTGATCTTCAAGGCGGTTTAGCTTCGACAGCTCAGAGTCTTCCCTCCAGGTCGACATAGACGCATCAACCCCATCAAGGGCTTCACCGATGCCTTCTGCCAGCGCCTCAATCCGCTCGCGGTCTTCCGGTAACACAACGCTGATGTGGTAACGGGTGCCGAACACAGGGCCTGAGACTTCCCAGATTTCTTCATCTGGCTGAAACGAGCAACCCGCCAGGGCCACCAGTGCCAGCATCATAACAATGCTGGCGCTGGCCACCCTGGCGGGTTGTAAAATACAAGATGTCATCTGAGCGGTTTAACCTCCGAAGTCATCCAGCATGATGTTCTCTTCTTCAACGCCCATATCTTTCAGCATCTTGATAACAGATGAGTTCATGATGGGAGGCCCACACATATAGTACTCACAATCTTCAGGCGCAGGATGATCCTTCAGGTATTTGTCGTAGAGTACGTTGTGGATAAACCCGGTCGGGCCGTCCCAGTTGTCCTCTGGCTGCGCATCCGAGAGCGCAACATGCCACTCAAAGTTTTCGTTCTCTTCTGCAAGCATGTCGAAGTCTTCCACGTAGAACATCTCGCGGACACTTCGGGCACCGTACCAGAAGGTAATCTTACGCTTCGAGTTCAAGCGCTTGAGCTGATCAAAGATATGGGAGCGCATGGGCGCCATGCCGGCACCGCCGCCGATAAACACCATTTCCGCTTCGGTCTTCTTGGCGAAGAACTCACCAAATGGCCCCATAACCGTAACCTTATCACCCGGCTTCAGGTTGAAGGTGTAGCTAGACATGATGCCCGGCACGTGATCAGTGCCCGGAGGCGGAGTCGCAATACGGATATTGAACTTGAGAACGCCCTTTTCTTCCGGATAGTTCGCCATGGAGTAGGCGCGGATGGTCTCTTCCTTGTTGATCGCCTTGAAGCGCCAGATGTCGAGCTTGTCCCAGTCACCGTGGAAATCCTTTCCAATATCAAAATCCTTAAAGTCGATTTCGTAAGGATCACACTCCAGCTGTACATAGCCGCCAGCGCGGAAGTCTACTTCCTCGCCTTCTGGCAGTGTCAGTATTAGCTCTTTGATAAAGGTAGCCACGTTGTGGTTGGAGGCAACTTCGCACTCCCACTTCTTAACACCGAAGAATTCCTCGGGCACTTCAATCTTCATGTCCTGTTTTACCGGAACCTGGCACGACAAGCGCCAGCCTTCCTTCTCTTCACGGTTGGTGAAGTGCGTTTTTTCCGTGGCCAGCATCGCGCCGCCGCCATCAAACACCTTACACTTGCACTGGGCGCAGGTACCGCCGCCGCCACAAGCAGACGACAGGAAGATACCACTGCCTGACAGTGTGCCCAGCAACTTGCCACCGGCTTCCGTTTTCACGGTATGTTCCGGATCGTCATTGATTTCGATGGTCACATCACCGGTGCTTACCAGTTTGGATCTCGCCGCGAGGATGATCGCCACAAGCGCCAGAACGATAACGGTGAACATGACCACGCCGAGTGTTATTTCTATAAACATGGTCTCGCCTTTTCGTTAAACCGAATCACCGGGTGAATTACAGGGAAATCCCTGAAAAAGACATAAAGCCAAGGGACATCAAACCGACTGTAATAAAGGTGATACCCAGGCCACGCAGCCCTTCTGGAACATCGCTGTACTTCAGTTTTTCACGGATACCGGCTAAAGCAATAATAGCCAAAGCCCAGCCCACACCTGCACCGAAACCATAAACCACACTTTCACTGAAGGTGTAGTCACGCTCCACCATGAACAGTGCGGCACCCATAATGGCGCAGTTCACCGTAATCAGGGGCAGGAAAACGCCCAGTGCGGAGTAAAGTGCGGGGATATATTTGTCCAGAATCATTTCCATAATCTGAACAATGGCTGCGATAACACCAATGTAGGTAATCAAGCCAAGGAAGCTAAGGTCTACATCAGGCAACCCTGCCCACGACAGTGCACCTTCACGCAGGATGTTGTTGTAGATCAGGTTGTTGACCGGCACGGTCAGCGTTAGAACAACAACAACAGCAATGCCAAGACCCGTAGCGGCTTCTATCTTCTTGGAAATAGCAAGAAACGTACACATACCCAAGAAGAACGCGAGCGCCATGTTCTCAATGAAGATTGCCTTGAGAAGCAGGCTAATATAATGCTCCATCAGAAGGCCTCCTTATGGGTATGGCGGGACATTTTGTAGTCCAGCTCTTCTACTTGCTCAGGCATCCACGTACGCAGGCCCCAAATCGCCAAACCAATAATGAAGAAGGCGCTCGGCGGCAGCAGAAGCAGGCCGTTGGTAATGTACCAGCCACCCTCGTTAACCGGAGTCAGCAGGGTTACACCGAATAGTGAACCGGCACCAAGAAGCTCGCGGAAAAATGCCACGAACAGCAGCATAATCGAGTAGCCCATACCGTTACCGATGCCATCCAAGAAACTCAGCCAAGGGCCGTTTTTCATGGCGAAGCCTTCGGCACGCCCCATAACAATACAGTTGGTGATGATCAGGCCAACGAATACCGACAGCTGTTTACTGATTTCGTAGGCATACGCCTTGAGTAACTGATCAACCACAATTACCAAGGACGCAATAATGGTCATCTGAACGATGATCCGGATGCTGGCCGGTATTTGGGTACGAACCAGCGATACAGCCAAGTTGGAAAATGCGGTAACCGCGATAACCGACAGACACATCACGATGGTGACGTTCATGCTGGTGGTTACGGCAAGCGCTGAACAGATACCAAGGATCTGCAGCCCGATTGGGTTGTTACTGAATATCGGTTCGAAAAGAACCTGTTTGGCGGTTATTTCGGCCATGATCAGACCTCCCCTTCGCGAAGTTTCTTGAGGAACGGCGCGTAACCCCGGTCACCCATCCAGTAATTGACCAAGTTCTGAACACCACGACTGGTCAGTGTGGCTCCGGAAAGCGCATCGACCTTATGCTCTTTGTCGGGAGTATTGGCGCCTACTCCACCCTTCATCAGGCGGATCTGCGGTTCAGTTTTATCCTCATCGTAAAGCGTCTTGCCAACCCACTGAGATTTCCACCGTGGATTATCCACTTCGCCGCCGAGGCCCGGTGTTTCTGCGTGCGCATAGAAACCCAGCCCTTCGATGGTGTTCAGGTCACTTTCTAGCGACATAAAGCCGTACAGGGTAGACCAGAGGCCATAACCATGAATAGGCAATACCACCCGTTTAACACTTCCGTTTTCGCTCAGAGTGTAAATTTTGGAGATGTTGGGCCGACGCTTGATGCCAGCCTTATCTGCAGTAGACAGAATTCTGGTAGACATCTCGGGATCCGAGGAGGCTTTGTACATGTCGTACTTCATCGGATCTTGTACACCCACGAAAGACGGTTCCACGTAGTCACCGGTTTCCAAGTCTACCAAGCGCACTTCGAACTGCTCAAAGATGCTCTCGATTTCCTCGGCGCCCGCGCCATTGGGCAACATGCCTGAGGCAGACAGAATATTGGTTTTGATGTCCAGATTCTGGTTCTTGATCTGGGCCGGGCGAAGTACGACCGCAGCGGTTGATACCACTACGGAGAACACGATACTCAGTACCAGAGCAACAAGCAGCGTTCTTGGGACAGTTTCTTTACCCTTAGCCACGAGCGAGCCTCCGTTTAACGTTTGCCTGAACCACGTAGTGATCCATAAGCGGCGCAAAAAGGTTAGCGAACAGGATCGCCAGCATGATGCCTTCTGGGAATGCGGGGTTAACAACCCGGATCAGAATGGTCATTACACCCACCAGAATACCGAAGCACCAACGACCCGTGTTGGTCATTGACGCTGAAACTGGGTCGGTAGCCATGAACATCATACCGAAGGCAAAGCCACCTATAACCAGATGCCAATGGGCTGGAACGGAAAACATCGGGTTGGTTTCAGAACCAACAACGTTCATCAGAACCGCCGTGGCGATCATGCCGATCAGCACACCACCTACAATCCGGTAACTGGCGATTCGCATACCTACCAGTATCAGGCCGCCAATCATGACAGCCACCGTGGAGGTTTCGCCCATGGAACCCTGAACAGAACCCATAAATGCGTTCATCCAGCCGATTCCCTCTTCCAGCGCCTCAAGGCCACCGCTCGCTGCCATGCTTAGGGCGGTTGCGCCACTGAAGCCGTCAACTGCGGTCCAAACTGCATCGCCGGAGATCTGTGCCGGATAGGCAAAGTACAGGAATGCACGCCCGGTTAATGCTGGGTTCAGGAAGTTTTTGCCGGTACCACCAAAGACTTCTTTACCGATTACCACACCAAATGTGATACCCAGTGCCACCTGCCAAAGAGGAATGGTTGGCGGGCAAATCAGTGCGAACAGGATAGACGTTACAAAGAAGCCTTCGTTCACTTCGTGACGACGCACGGTCGCGAACATGACTTCCCAGAAACCACCAACCACGAAAGTAACGACGTAAACGGGAACAAAGTAAGCCATCCCGTAAACAAAGTTATCCCAGATACCCGCTCCGGCTCCGGTCACGGCAAGTGCCTGAATGAAGGCTGTGCGCAGGCCACCGTCTGCAATCAACGCGTCCGGGTTGGTCGCCAGAAAGCTGTTGGCCTGAAAGCCAATGTTCCACATACCAAAGAACATCGCCGGAAAAGCACACAACCACACCGAAATCATAATGCGCTTGAGATCAATGCCATCACGCACGTGGGAGGTTGTAGCGGTTACCGAACTGGGCGTGAAGAACATGGTGTCGGCGGCTTCATACAGCGCATACCAGCGCTCGTACTTGCCACCTTTTTCAAAATGATGCTCGATTCCATCGAGAAACTGTCGGATAGCCATTCGTATTAGCCCTCGATCTCGATTCGGGTCAGGTTCTCGCGGAGAATCGGACCGTATTCATATTTACCCGGGCACACGAAGGTGCACAGCGCCAGATCTTCTTCATCCAGCTCCAGAGCTCCGAGTTTCTGAGCCATTTCTGTGTCACCCACAATTAGGGCACGCAGTAACTGGGTCGGGAGGATGTCCAGAGGCATAACTTGCTCGTACGAACCAACCGGCACCATGGCTCTCTCGCTGCCATTGGTGATGGTGGTGAAGTTGAACAGTTTGCCGCTGGTAAGCTTGGACAGGTAGATATTCAGAACCGAGAACTTGTTGATCCCTGGCGTTAGGTAGCCTAGGAACTCACGCTTACTGCCCTCTTCCAAAACCGAAACCTGATTGGCAAAACGGCCAAGATAAGCGCAGGGGCCATCGCCCCGACGACCACCGAATACCGAGCCGGAAACAGTTCGCACATCGCAGTCTGTGGCCACTTCGCCATCCAGAAGCTCAGATAGACTAGCGCCCAAACGGGTACGAACCAATCGTGGTTTCAGCACCTTGGGGCCGCCCAGCGCAATTATACGCCCAACTTGCAGTTCGCCGGTTGTAAACAGCTGCCCAATATCGATCACGTCCTGGTAATTAATCGTCCAGACAGACTTGGAGGCAGAAACCGGATCAAGATAATGGATATGAGTCCCAACGTTTCCGGCGGGATGCAAGCCATCAAATTGTTGAACTTCGATATTATCGGCCTTGGGAACGGACACGTTAGACCCGGGCCGACCGGTTACAAACACCTTGCCTGAGGTAAGCCGGCCAAGAATGGTCAGGCCGCTCTCAAATGCTGCCGCGTTCTCAGCGATCACCGCAGTGGGATCAGCTGCCAACGGGTTGGTGTCCATAACAGACACAAAAATAGAGTGCGGAGCGGTATCGATTGCCGGCACCTTGCTGTAAGGACGCGTTTTAAGCGCCGCCCACAGGCCAGACTCAACCAGGTTATCGACTACCTGTTGGCGCTCCAGCCCGGCAAGTTCCGAGTCACTAAAGCGGGCAAAGGTCTCAGCATCGTCGCCATCTATTTCGATGACAATAGACTGGAACACTCGACGCTCACCACGATTAAGCTCTTTAACCACACCAGCGGCAGGTGATGTATAACGAACGCCCTCGGTCTTCTTGTCCGTGAACAGCAGCGTACCGCGCTTAACACGGTCTCCTTCTTTCACAGCCATCGTCGGCTTCATGCCGATGTAGTCGAAACCAATTAACGCCACGTGGCGAACTGGTTTGCCGTCTGAAATGGTCTGTTCGGGAGCGCCGCTGATGGGAAGATCCAGGCCTTTTTTGATCTTAATCATTAGCCTCATCCAATCATCAGAAACTATTCTATGGATTAGTAGTGCCTGACCCCTGCGGCCCAGAAACAGTTGAGTAACGGGGAGACAGACATACCCAAAATCTTGCCAATTATAGAGTTTAAGGCAAGCTATTTCCACCTGAAACGAGAACAGGTTTGTACCGGAACGTAAAGCCGAAACAACATACCATCATTAACAAAAACCCGGCGACTTTCGGCGCCGGGTTTTTGGAGAAAACAGCGCCAACGCAAGCGCACTACCGTCAGTCGCGTGCGCGCTTCGGGAAGATGGGGTAATCGATACCGGCCATCTGACTTACTACACGGATCACCTGGGCGCTGTAGCCAAACTCGTTGTCGTACCAGACATAGAGAATCAAGCGCTTGCCCCCGGCAATCGTCGCCTGAGCATCAACAATGCCAGCATGGCGTGAGCCTACAAAGTCTGAAGATACAACTTCTGGAGAGTTCACAAAATCGATCTGCTTCTGCAGTTCGGAGTGCAAAGCCATCTCGCGCAGATAGTTATTTACACCTTCGACATCCACCTCTTTCTTCAAATTGAGGTTCAGGATGGCCATGGAAACGTTCGGTGTTGGCACCCGAATGGCGTTACCGGTCAGTTTGCCTGCCAGCTCCGGCAGAGCTTTGGATACCGCTTTTGCCGCGCCTGTCTCGGTAATTACCATGTTCAGCGCAGCACTCCGGCCACGACGGCTACCTTTATGGTAGTTATCGATCAGGTTCTGGTCGTTGGTGTAGGAGTGAACCGTTTCAACGTGCCCGTCTACGATGCCGTACTCATCATAAATCGCTTTCAACACCGGCGTAATGGCGTTGGTCGTACAGGAGGCAGCCGACAGAATTTTGTCTTCGTCGGTGATAGAGTCGTTATTAATGCCGTAAACGATGTTCTTGATATCGCCTTTGCCCGGTGCCGTCAGCATAACCCGGCTTACGCCCTTGGATTTCAGGTGCAGACCCAGACCTTCTTCGTCACGCCACTTACCGGTGTTATCAATAACGATGGCGTTTTTGATGCCATACTGGGTGTAGTCCACTTTATCCGGGCCATCAGAGTAGATCACTTTGATGAAGTTGCCGTTGGCAATCAGCGCGGATTCTTTCTCATCTACGCGAATGGTGCCATCAAAGGGGCCGTGTACCGAATCGCGGCGCAAAAGGCTGGCACGCTTCTCCAGATCGTTGTCTGCGCCACCCTGGCGCACCACAATGGCTCGCAGGCGAAGGTTGTTACCACCCCCAGCTTTTTCGATCAAAATGCGGGCAAGTAAGCGGCCGATGCGACCGAAGCCGTAAAGCACGACATCTTTGGTGCCGTTATTGGCGTCTTCTTCTGACTGTAAGGGATACTGACCAATCACCGGGCCGATTTCTTTTTTAAGAAACTCGGCCAGATCATCGCTTTGTGCCTTAAATTTCACCGCCAACTTACCAATATCGACGTGCGCACGCCCGAGCTCCATCTGATCCATGGCCTGCAGAATTGGCAAGGTATCGTTCACGGACAGCTCACTGTCCTCTACCTGACGCACAAACCTGTGGGCGCGGATAATATCGATAACCGATTGGTTGATAATGGCGCGACCGTATACGGAGGTAACAACGTTGTTTTTCCGATAAAGACGGCCAATCAGCGGAATCATAGCCTCCGCTGTAGATTCTCTGTCCATCCAGTTGGACAGGCACTGGTTCATCTGTTCGTGGCTCACGGTAGAGACCCCTGTTTCGCACGTGGAATAATTAAGGACGGGCATTATCCAACTTAAACCGGCTAACGGCAAATACGAACTGACACGGACATCGTAGGTTTATCGCCATGACACCGCCATCTGCGGGCGTTAGAATAGCCGCCATATTTGGCTCCCCCACACCCAAAGCAGGAGAACACGACTGCCCATGAATCAAGGTGCCCCTACTTCCGCTTCACTGCAAACACTGATTGCGCCGGCATTCCCTGCGAAACCCGCCGATCACCGCACCTGGGGGCAGTTACATGGCAGCAGCGATGCCCTGGCCATTTGCGAGAGCGCCCGGGCGCATAAGGGGCTAACCCTGGTGATTACTCGCAGCACGGCTGAGGCGATTCGCCTGGAGCAATCCATGCGTTTTTTCCTGGGGTTACCGCCAGAGGAAGATGGAGCCACCGTGACAGAGGGCGGTTTGGAGCTGCTGTCGCTGCCAGACTGGGAAACCCTGCCCTACGATCTATTTTCCCCACACCAGGATATTACCTCCCGGCGCATCCGCACCTTACACCGGCTGCCTGGCATTGCGCATGGCGTTATTGTGGTGCCCGCGCGAACTCTGATGCACCGGCTGCCGCCGGTCGGTTATCTTCAGGGCAATACGTTGTTGCTTGAAACCGGCCAATCTCTGGATATCGAAAACTGGCGCATGCAGCTGACAACGGCCGGCTACCGGCACGCCGAAAACGTATACGAGCATGGTGAGTACGCGGTTCGCGGCTCGATACTCGACATATTCCCCATGGGCTCCAACCTGCCCTACCGAATTGATCTGTTTGATAACGAGGTAGAAACCCTTCGAACGTTCGACCCTGAAACACAACGTTCCATCGATCGGATTGAGCGCATCGAACTCCTACCCGCTTACGAATTCCCATGGCACAAGGAGGCTCGCTCTGGCTTCCGGAATCGTTGGTTCGAGCAATTTCCAAACGCCAACAAGGATTCAACTGTTTATCAGGATGTCAGCCACGGCATTACGCCACCGGGTATTGAATATTACCTGCCATTGTTTTTCGAAGAGACGGCTACGCTTTTCGACTATCTGCCTGGAACGACGCACGTTTTTACCGCTGAGGGCCTGAACGAGGCGGTCACGTTGTTCGACGCTGAAACCCGAAATCGTTACGAAGACCGGCGTCACGACCTACACCGGCCCATACTTCCGCCCGCCAGTTTGTTTTTGCAGCAAGATGAATTGTTTGGCTACCTCAAGGCCTTTCCCCGGGTAACCACAACACCGGAAACGGCAGAAGGCGGTGGCGCTGTAAATTGCACCAGCGACGCACTTCCGGATATTGCCATCAACGCTCGGGCCGCGGATCCTGCGGGCCACCTGAAGCGTTTTATAAAGAACTTTGCTGGGCGGGTGCTGATTTGTGCAGAGTCTTCAGGCCGCCGAGAAGCTCTGATTGAAAACCTGGGCGAGCACCAGCTGCGACTTAAGGGTTGCGACAACTGGCGGGACTTTCTGGCTGATGAAAGTTGCACGCTGGGCATCACCATCGCACCCATGGAACAGGGGCTGGTGCTGCCTGAGCACAACATTGCTCTGATAACCGAAACAGCTCTTTTTGGCGAACGTGTATTGCAGCGCCGCCGACGCGAAAAGCCTACTGAAATCAATGATGACGGCTATCGAGACCTGTCTGAGTTGCGAACTGGCTCACCTGTGGTGCACATAGATCACGGCGTTGGGCGCTACCTGGGCCTGGAAACCATTACGGTTGAAGGGGAAGCCAGTGAGTTCCTGATGCTCGAATACGCCGGCGGATCAAAACTGTATGTGCCGGTATCCAGCCTGCACCTGATTTCTCGTTATGCCGGCGCAGATACAGAATACGCGCCCCTACACAAGCTAGGCACGGAACGCTGGAGCAACGCCAAGCAAAAAGCGCTAGAAAAGATCCGCGATACCGCCGCAGAGCTTCTGGATGTATACGCTCGCCGGGAAGCCCGAAAAGGTTTCGCGTTTGAGGATCCCAAAGAAGCCTACCGAGCGTTTGCATCTGGATTCCCATTCGAGGAAACGCCTGATCAAGAGATTGCGATCGAGGCTGTTTTTGAGGACATGACCAACGAAAAACCCATGGACAGGCTGGTGTGTGGTGATGTTGGCTTTGGTAAAACCGAAGTTGCTATGCGCGCAGCCTTTCTAGCCACCTGGTCTGGGAAGCAGGTCGCCGTGCTGGTGCCCACAACACTATTGGCCCAGCAACATTTCGACTCCTTCCGGGATCGCTTCTCGGATACACCGGTTAACATCGAGCTGTTGAGCCGCTTTCGCAGTACAAGCCAAACCAACAAAGCCTTGGAAGCCATTGAAGGCGGCAGAGCCGATATCGTCATAGGCACTCACAAGCTCTTGCAGGGCGACGTTCGGTTTAAAAACTTGGGACTGGTGATCATTGATGAGGAGCACCGGTTCGGCGTGGGGCAGAAGGAAAAACTCAAAGCTCTGCGCGCTGAAGTGGATATGCTTAACCTCACGGCAACGCCGATTCCCAGAACCCTCAACATGGCTATGGGTCACCTCAGAGACCTTTCTATCATCGCCACACCCCCTGCCCGACGGCTTTCGGTGAAAACCTTTGTGCGTCAAAGGGACGATGCAATGGTAAAAGAAGCGGTCCTGCGTGAGGTTCTGCGGGGTGGTCAGGTCTACGTTCTACACAACGATGTGGCAAGCATCGAAAAAACCGCCAAGGATTTGCGAGAGCTTGTCCCAGAAGCCCGTGTGGGCGTAGCCCACGGCCAAATACGGGAGAGGAAGCTTGAGCAGATTATGTCGGATTTTTACCACAAGCGCTTCAACGTCCTGGTGTGCACCACCATCATCGAAACCGGTATCGACATCCCCAGCGCCAACACCATTATTATCGAGCGGGCAGATAAGTTCGGCTTGGCCCAGCTGCACCAACTCCGTGGCCGGGTTGGTCGCTCACACCATCAGGCTTATGCGTATTTGCTTACACCGCCACCGAAAGCCATCTCGGCAGATGCCAAAAAAAGGCTCGAGGCGATTTCTGAAGCCCAAGATTTGGGGGCGGGTTTTATGCTCGCAACTCAAGACATGGAGATTCGTGGTGCGGGCGAATTGCTGGGTGACGAACAAAGCGGGCAAATCGAGAGCATCGGCTTCACCCTGTACATGCAATTGCTAGACGAAGCTGTAAAAGCCATTCGCGACGGCCGCACACCCAACGCACAACTGCCTTTAAGCCACGGCACGGAAATGAACCTGCGCATACCGGCGCTGATCCCGGAAGACTATCTGCCAGATGTTCATAACCGCTTAATGCTCTATAAGCGCATTGCCAGTGTGAGCGACCGTAGCGCATTAAAAGAGCTTCAGGTTGAGATGATTGATCGCTTCGGATTATTACCAGAACCGGCAAAAAATCTTGTGCGGCAAACTGAGCTTCGGCTCCAGGCGGAAGCTCTGGGCATAGTGAAAGTAGACGCGGGCAAAGAGTGGGCTCGCCTTGAATTTGGCAGCTCCACACCCGTCGACCCGCTGGTTTTGGTTAAAAAAATGCAATCTGCACCGGACACTTACCGCCTTGAGGGCGGCAACAGCTTCCGTTTTCGGCTGAAGGACACCTCAACCAATGGTAAGCTCGACGGTATTTCCGGAATGCTGGACGAACTTGTACCCGCGCAGGGCGCAGCCACTGCCTAAAACGGCCTGAATATAACTGGAGCAATCTCTTGCAGACTGATGGTAATCGCTTGTGTCGGCTATTGGCACACACACTACTGACCGCCCTTTTGGTGGCCACCTCAATGCTGAGCCATGCGCAGCAGACGCCCGACGATTACTACCGGGCCGAGTTCGTGATTCTGGAGCGCATCATTGACCCAGATGCCGTAAACGAACGCATGATTAACCGAAAGGTCAAGCCACCTGTAGAGACAGATAAGACTCTTTACCGTGTCGCTCAGGGTGGGTCCGTGAGCTCCTCCCTAGAACTCGTTAACCGCAACCAGCTGCATCTTGGCAACGCTGCCAACCGGCTTGAAAGCAGCGGCAAATACCGAGTGCTTATGTCTGCAGGTTGGTACGAGGCCTTCCCGCCCGATTACAAAGGCGAGCCGCTGCGCATCGAGATAGGAGACTGGCTGGAGCAAGCAGACCAGCGAGAGATCGAGGGGAATATCACCATCGATAGGCAGCGTTACCTGCACGTTGCCGTGCACCTGAACCACTGGCAGGAAGGAAAGGTTGCGGCTGCGGCTGCGGCACCAACCACCCTCCCTACAACAGGCGCCGAGCTGAACCTTCAGCCTGAGATACCGCTGGAACTACTGACATGGATTCGGGAGACCCGCAGGATGCGGAGTGAGGAAATCCACTTTTTGGATTCCCCCACCCTTGGGGTTCTCGTGTTCTTCAAGAAGGTTGAGGCAGAGCAGTAAGAGCACCAAGATCGGCCATCGACGCTTCGAGTATATGCCTTACACCAGACATACCTTGCTCGATGGCCGCTTCGATTTCTTCCATGGTAATGATGTGGTCTGACTTCCCGGCGGCCCAGTTGACCACCAGCCCCAAACACACGTATCGCATACCCAGTTCGGCCGCCAGAGCGGCTTCGGGCATGCCGGTCATCCCTACCAGATCACACCCGTCGCGCTCCATACGGCGTATTTCTGCCGCTGTCTCCAGCCTGGGGCCTTGGGTTGCACCGTAAACCCCAAACCCGGCAAACGATACGTTATGGGCTGTAGCGGCCTGCGCCAGAATGTCCCGCGCGGCCTGGTCATAGGGCCAGGTGAAATCAATGTGGGTCACTTTATCCAGATTGCCCTCTAAACTGCCCTCAAAGAAAGTGCTGGGCCTGCCCCAGGTGTAATCAATAATCTGCTCGGGGATGACCACACAGGCGGGGCCCATATCCGGGTGTATCCCGCCTACCGCATTTACTCCAACCACCGTGCGCACGCCAGCGTCGTAAAGCGCTTTTAAGTTCGCCCTGTAGTTCACTTCATGGGGCGGTATCCTGTGAGGATTACCGTGCCGGGACAGGAACACAACAGGCTGGCCATCGAGACGCCCTTCCGTCAACTCAGAGGAAGGTGCCCCCCAGGGTGTTTCCACGGTTCGCGTTCCGGTAATCTCCAGGCCCGCTAGGGTGGTCAGGCCGGTGCCACCAATAATACCTATCGCTCCGCTGATTTCAGACATCAATCGCCATCCCCCTCTCCTTCTCCCGCGTCCAGAGACTGCTCACCCACGTCGCCCGCCTGGGTATCTTGGCGGCGGCTACGTTCGTGCTTGTTGACACTTTTATTACTGCGGGGCGCCTGGTTTCTATCGCTATCCCCTTCGCTTTCAGCTTGCCCGTCGCGACCGTTTTCATGCTCGGAAATACGGCTGTCTTCGTTGAGGTATATAGTTTGCGTTGGGAACGCTATTTCGCCACCGTAACCTACGATAACTTCGCTGATTTTCAGCAGCACGTCCTGCTTCACTTCGTGATACCGAACCCACTGGGTCGTTTTGGTGAAGGCATAAACCATGATATCCAACGATGACTGACTGAACGCCAGAAAAGTCACTATCAACGTTTGCTGGTTATCAATATCTTCATGCTTGTCCAGCATTGAGCGGATGTCTGAAACAATGGTCGCCATCTGGCTGACATCTGCATAACGGATACCGATGTTTTCGTATATACGCCGGTTGGTCATTCGAGAGGGGTTTTCTACTGCGATGGTTGTAAACACGGCATTCGGAACATAGAGAGGCCGCTTGTCAAACGTCCGCATAGTCGTAAGCCGCCATCCGATATTTTCTACAGTACCCTCGATATTGCGATCCGGTGAACGCACCCAGTCTCCGACCTTGAACGGCCGATCCAGATGAATAATAAAGCCGCCGAAAAAGTTGGCCAGCAGGTCCTTGGCCGCAAAAGCCACAGCAATACCACCCACGCCACCAAAGGCAAGCACGCCCGAAATACTAAAGCCCAGCGACTGCAGACTGATCAGCACGGCCGTAATGATCACCACGGCTCGCGAAAGCTTACTGATCGCGTTAATAGTGGTGTAATCCATGGGTTTTTTCATTTTTACCGGAGAGACAAGAATGCTCTCTCCTTCCTTTATTGTCCTGAGCAGGGCCCAGACAAAGATAAAAATGAAGCCGACCTGGAGCACAGTGTCATTGACTTTGAAGATCTCGGCGGATGAGTAGCGATGGGCCACTTCAGCAGCCCAGTACACACCTTGAAGCCAGACAAAAGCCACCACAGGTTTGCGGGCAGCATGCAGCGCTGTGTCATCCCAGAAGTTGCCGGTGCTCGCACATTTTCGTTCCAGCGCACGGATAATATGGCTGGCAATATAGGCAGCTGTGGCCGTGCCGAATACCAGTGCGAACACAACAATACCCACGCGCCATGCCTCAGACAGCAGACCGAAATTCTCGATCCAGCCGTTGAGCACGGACATCATTTCTCCGATCATCGGATTCCTCTAATCAGTGTTGACAATCTGGTGTCAGCGGATAGTAACCGGCATACCCGGCCGGGCAAAGTCAAACAGTTCAACGACATCGGCATTGCGCATGCGAACACACCCATGTGAAAGCGCCAGGCCCATGGGTTCCGTATCGGGGGTACCATGTATGTATATAAATCGACGGAAGGTATCAACGTCGGCACCGCGATTTTTCTCAAGCTCCAGCCCACAAAGCCAAAGGATTCGGCTCAGAATCCAGTCCCGCTCGGGGTGGCTGGCGGCCAGTTCGGGGCTGTATATCTCACCGGTGGGGCGACGGGCTCGGAAAACAGTATTGGCAGGAAGCCCGGCCCCCATCATCGCGCGTATGTAATGCTCGCCCTTTGGAGTACAACCGCTGCCGTTTTGTTCGCCCACGCCGTTCAGTGCAGTGGAAACAGGGTAGCTTGCAACAACACAGCCACTCTCATCCAGCAGAGCAAGGGTCTGATCATGCAGGCTGATGTCAATTGAGCAGGCAGTGCGGTTGTGATGATTCAAAACGGTATGGGCTCCCCCAAGAGTTCAGGAGGAAGCCTAACTGAGAGAGTACAGCTCAGGCAACCGGGATGTTGCTGTTGGCGGGGGAAACCAAGAAGGCGTCTTGGGCTTGCATACCAGCGGCCAGGAATGGCACGAGGCGCGCAGAAATTTCTTGAACAGTCGTCTCCACACCCAGCTTGTTGCGCAGAATGTCCTGCAGAGCATCGCTACTGGACATGGTAAACGCTGTGGCGCCGAGCATAAACTGGATGCGCCAGTACCGATCTACGGCTGAAAGCTGAGGTGTTGCCCCTTTTAACAGGCGCATGAAGCGGCCGAACGGCTGGCTGTATTCCTGCTCCAGAAACTTGCGCAAATGCCCTTGCGACTGGGTATATGCCAGCCCGAGGAGCCGCATGAAAATCGAAATACCCTTTTCATTCCGCTGGGGCATGCGAACAGCACTTTCCGTAAGCGCCCAGAGCGTCTGGTTCAGCGAAGGTGGGCTGCCTTCGCAGCTGGCCTCAAGCTCATCAAACGCGTTTTCAAGAGTCGCTGAAAACGGCGTCAGGAAGCGGCCAAAAACAGCTTGAATCAGCGCATTTTTGGAGCCAAAGTGGTAATTCACAGCGGCCAGATTTACTCTGGCCTTGCTGGTAATCATGCGCAGTGACGTCTCTGAAAAACCTCGCTCAGCAAACAGTTCTTCTGCGGCATTAAGAATTCGGTCAACAGTATCCGACTGGGCCATTTTGTTTTCAGTGCCTCTAGCAAACGTCTGTTTGAAACATACGTTTGACGCACATTTATGTCAAGTTCTGTGCTCTGGTTCCGCCGCGACTGTTTGCCAACCTTGGTCGATGGCGCTCTGATTACCCTCGAAGAAAGCCGTTTGAACCTGACCATAGGCTTTTTCGGCTTCAAGAAGATAAATCAGATAAAGCCTTATATGCTCACGTCGGGACAGCGCTCGAGGCAAAGCCTTCTGCTCCGATAAACGCAACAAACTGCTGAATCGGGCACTCTTCAAAGCGGGGTTGAAATCTGCCATGCGGGCGCATTGCCAAATCAACCCCTCTTTACCCTCAAGGTGCTCAGCATGCTTTCGCGCGTCTCGCATCATGCGCTGGCGTTTGATCAACAGGTCTAGATAAGAAGGCTCCGAGGTATAGACGCCGCGAACCACCGGGATGCCCAGCAATAAAATAATTACAAAAGCGCCGAATCCGCCACCAGCTATCCAGGCAGGTACAAAACCTGTCAGCCCGCTGAGAAATACGATTGCCGCCACTAACGCACTGAACAACCACAAATCCCGGCTACGGCGGGCGGCCGCAACAGTGAAGTTATCGGGCCAATCGTTCATTGCCATCAACTCAAAATCCATCAACAATACACGGTCGCACTGGCGCAACATTAACCTTAGCTTGCGCTGACGGGATTCTGCCGGCACCGGGCCCGATTCTTCATGGCCTTCTTGCTGGGTCGCAAGTGCAAGCGCTGACGGGCTATTTTGGCTTGCGTCCTGCGCAGCCTCTTCGGGCACAGGAACCGGGTCAGCCGCTCGCCCGGGCCGCAATACCGCGCCTTGAGCTGTTCCTGTTAGCGCCTCTGCGGCGTTCTGGTTCTGAGCCATGACAATTCTTCCAGCGCGTTAAAGGGCCTCTATTATTTGAGCTTCACCTACTAGCGTATCGACAGCGCTCGAAATATCTTGAATTTAGCCTTATCCTTTTGCTCCATGCCGCACTTCGCTCCCTCATGAGGCCCGCTTATGTTCACAGGTATTGTCCAAGGTATTGCGATTATTGAAGAGGTTACCGCTGCAACCGGGCTGAGTACTTTTGCAATCCGCTTGCCGGATAACCGTGCAGAGGGCGTCAGCATTGGGGCGTCGGTGGCTGTCAATGGCACCTGCCTGACTGTTACCCGCCAAGCCGGAAACACACTGTTTTTTGATGCCATGCAGGAAACCTTGAGCCTGACAACACTCGGCAGCTTGAAGCCGGGGCACACACTCAACTTTGAACGAGCGGCGCGGATTGGAGATGAGATTGGCGGCCATTTGCTGTCGGGGCACATACACACAACGGCTAATGTGGTGGATATTCTTCGGCCAGAAAACAACGTGACCATTTGGTTTGAAGTTCCGGATCAGTGGGCCCGCTACATCTTTGCCAAAGGCTATATTGCAATCAATGGCGCCAGCCTTACCATTGGCGAGGTTGCAGACAACCGATTCAATGTTCACCTTATTCCCGAAACTCTACGGGCGACAACCTTCGGCGCAATAGAAGAGGGAATGCGGGTCAACATCGAGATCGACAGCCAAACACAAACCATCGTGGATACGTTGGCGCGCCTGGGTTATGACCGCCCTGCTCCACTGCTTTAGCGCGGAGTAGCCATCACTCGTTCCAGGCTTCGAACACCACAAATTTGGGGTTAGCATCTAGCTGACGGACTTGCGAAAAAAAGTGTCGCAAACTTCGGTGGTAACCAAGATGCCGGTTGCCCACCATAAGCAGGCGGCCCGTTTAGGCCAGGTTCTGGGAAGCCTACTCAAAAAGCCTCAAGGCGATATGATCCCCCACCACACCGCCTTCATGAAACGGCGGATTTAACAGGATTCGCTCAAACGGCTCGCTGTCACCTGCAATTCCATCCACATGCACGAACAAAGCTTGGGCATCAGGAAATGCTGCTTCTAGGTTACTGCGAGCACTCAGAACTGCCTGACTGGACACATCACTGAAGGTTATTTCAATGCCCGGTTTCGCGGCCAACGCACTCAGGCCGAGAACACCGTTACCGCAGGCGAGATCCAGCACCCGGGCACCGGGGCGGCAGGACTTAAGAGTGGGCTTTAGGTGGGGCAGCATCAGCCGTGTGCCGATGTCCAGCTTTTCCCGGGCGAATACTGCGGGCATGGCCGAGACGCGAACGCCACTGCCCTCCCCAAGTTCGTAGCCCTTCCAGGTACCGGGCCAGTTGTCTAGCGTGGCTTGGCCGGAGCCACAGGTGATCACGCGCCATACTGGTCGTCTACCACCAGAACCTGGGAATCGGGCGCTGCTTCTAGGCGGCTACAAGATTCCTGCAAGAGCAGTTCGTCGGCGGCGCTCCAGCCACGAAGGCTCAGATCATCGGTTCCGGGGCGGCTCAAGGTCAGGCTACCACCGGGAAAATCCAGTACTGCAGTTGTCCGATCAGGCACCTATTTACCCCGAAAAGCGCGATAAACCGTAAAGCGCCGGTCTTCACGCAGGCGTTCAACGCGGCCGATGTGGCGTTTGATCAAGGACTCGTAAGGCAAAAAACTGTTCGCCACCAGACGCAGTTCGCCACCTGGTTTTAGGTGCCGTTTCACGTCCTGAAGAAACTGCTCGGTCATGGAGGTATCGGTTTTTACACCCGTGTGGAAGGGGGGATTGCTAATTATGCCCGACCAGAGGGCGTCAATGCCCGCGAGGCCGTCTGAGGCGTGAATCGTGCCGGTAACGCGATTGCGTTGGTAGGTTTCCCTTGCGCAGATAACCGCCTGCGCTTGAACATCCACACCGTCAACACTGGCAACGGGCTCCTCTCGCGCTACCTGCTTGGCCTGAAGCCAGGCACCAATAACGCCCGCACCACAGGCAAAGTCCAAAACCCGGTCAGCCCGAACTGGCTGTTCTGCCAGAGTGTCCAGCAGCATGCGCGTGCCATTATCTAAGCCATCTTGGCTGAAGATTCCGGGCAGCCCGGCAACCTCAACGGACATCCCTGCGCACTCCGCGACGCTCCAGGTTAACCAGTCCTGAACCCGAAACCCGGGAGCCGGCTCAATCGCTTGTGCACACCAGACCTGGCAGTGACGTGCGCTATCGACTTTTGCTACCTGCGGAGCAACCGCTTTGAGCTGTTTGATGGCACCAACAATGCCTTCCTTTTTTTCGCCCACCAGTATCAGCCGCGCATTTTCCGATGCCAAAGAGCGAGCAAGCGCTAAGCGCATCTCCAACTCGGCACGGGCCTTGGGCAGAAACACCACAATGCTGTCGTAGGTACCTTCTGCCAGTAGCGCAGGGTCTTCGTAGCCAAAACAGGCCTGCCAGGCTTCATGGCTCTGAAGCGCACGATAAACACCCGCGTGCTCGCTCATGGCAAGGCCGCCTGCAGGAAGCTCTGGCAACAGATGTGCGGATGCAACACCCAGTAATGCCAAGCGACCCGTTAACAGGTGCTGGTTTTTAAGCAACGCCTGATGCGAATTAAGCAAACTGGAAACAGGTAAATTCTGCATGAATTGGATGGTGCCGTTTTGCAGTGAAGGTTAAACTTTTTTCTCGCGACCTGAGCGCACCGGGCGCAATACCAGCTCATCTAAGCTGGTTTGCTTGCTCTGCTCCCAGTCTTTAGCGCCGGAAACCGACAAGCCCATATCCCGGAGTATGCCGTCAGCCACATCGTACACTACGCCGTGCACGTTAAGCTGTTGGCCACGCTTCCAAGCTTCCTGAACGATGCTGTTTTGGCACACGTGCCCTACCTGTTCAACCACGTTTAGTTCACACAAACGGTCAACCTGGTCAAGCTCACTGCTACTGGCATCTAGTACGGACTGATGGAGATCACGCACATCCTGTACATGCCTCAGCCAGTGACTGATCAGCCCAAAACCTTCATTGCGCAGAGCAGCTTTTACACCGCCGCAGCCATAGTGACCTACCACAAGAATATGCTTGACCTTTAACACCTCAATCGCAAATTGCAATACGGAAAGGCAGTTAAAATCTGTATGTACAACAACGTTGGCAACGTTCCGGTGCACGAACAGTTCACCCGGAAGCATATCAACAATCTGGTTGGCCGGCACTCGACTATCGGCACAGCCAATCCACAGATATTCTGGCGCCTGCTGGTTCGAGAGGCGATGGAAGAACTGCGGATCCTCGGCCTTGATGCCATCGGCCCAAGCCCGGTTTTTTTTAAGAATATGGTCAAGTTGACCCATTAACAGACTCCATTTGGTGATTCCCGATCGCAATTGAACGGGAATCACGACTCCAACGCAATACTCAGTTTATCTGGATCATGTCATCAGGTGCGTTTGGCCTGCCTAACGCCTTCAAACATCTTCAGGAACCTTCAGGCTGATACAGCGTACTTTGCGCCAAATCAAGCAACTCACGCAGGGCAACAGAGAACATCGCGTATTCCGGCTCTCCAACGCCCTTGAGCTCCACCAGCATGGACTTCCAACGACCGATCATATGCTCATGCCGCTGCATCCAGCTTTCAACGCACGCAGGTACGTCCTCTGGCTTGTCCGCTAGGTTAAGCACACCCGTGGTCAGTGCACGTTGCTGCCAGCCTAGGTCTTCACGAAAACTTTCCCGCGCCAGTGCCTGCCAGTGTGTTGCAGACGCAAGGCTGGCAATCGTGGTGCCAAACCAGCTGAGATCAAGAAGGTCACCCAGTTCGTAATAAAGATTAGCGACCGTTTTCAGCGGCATTCCCGTTGCCTTCTGAGCTTCAATAATGCCAAGCGACGAGTACAGGTACCCGGTGCCGGCCAAAACCGAAGCCAGATCTGCAGGCAATCCAGCTTTCTCCAGTGCTTTGTTGCGTTCTTCCCAATCGGTGCGGGCCTGCCCTCCTAAGTAGTCTGGCAGGTTAGAAGTCATGGCCCAGACACTGTCGGCAAAGCGCTCCATGTGCCCTTCAATGCTCAGCTCTGCCCGGCGGTTACGCAACAGCCACTGCACGGATCTGCGCATCAAGCGCATGAGATCGCCCATCAGCTCCATCTGCAGTTGTGCCGGAATATGGAAATCCAGATCTTCGATCTTGTCCCACCAGTTGTCTATCCTGAACACATCCCTGGTGATCAACCAAGCCAGAGCAATCGTTGCTGCGTCGGCGCCTGTGGACTGGGTCAGCCGCTCCACAAAGGTAATGCCCATGTGGTTGACCATGTCATTGGCAATCTGTGTGGCGATAATTTCCCTTCTTAGCTGATGCTCGCCGAGCTCTTTAGAGAACTTTTGCGTCAAGTCGCGGGGGAATACTTTGTACATTTCCCGGGCAAGTATCGGATCGTCCGGCAAGCTGCTGTTTATCAGAGTTTGCTTTAGATCTCCTTTCACATAAGCAATCATGACCGCCAGCTCTGGCCGAGTGAGACCTCGTTTGTTCAACTTGCGCTCGTTCAGCACCTCATCATCTGGCAGGAATTCTAGCGCCCGATTCAGCTTGCCTTCACTTTCAAAGGTATTCATCAACCTACGGTATTCTTCTAGGCGTGCTGGTGCGTCCACGTTGGCAATACTGATCGCTTGGGTTTGCCGGTAGTTGTTCTTGAGAACAAGCGCCGCCACATCGCCGGTCATCTCTTCCAGCATAACGTTACGTTGCTTGGCCGTAAGATCTCCCATGGCAACACAGCGATTGAGCAGGATCTTCATATTAACTTCATGATCCGAGCAATCGACACCCCCGGAGTTATCAATAAAGTCGGTATTTAATCGCCCACCCTTAAGGGCAAAGCCAATACGGCCAACCTGGGTCATGCCCAGGTTGGCGCCCTCACCTACAATCTTGCAACGCAAATCCACTCCGTTGATTCGCACACCATCGTTGGCTTTATCACCCACATCACTGTGGGATTCGCCACTGCCTTTTACGTACGTGCCGATACCACCTACCCAGAGCAAATCAACCTGAGCTTTCAGGATATGGGAGATCAGCATATTCGGAGGCACCCGATCAGAATTGATGCCTAGGAGCTTCTTGATTTCCGGGCTGATGGGTATAGATTTAGAGCTTCGGCTGAACACACCGCCGCCCTTCGAGATCAGCTTCTCGTCATAGTCTGTCCACGCCGAGCGCGGCATCTCAAACAGCCGCTTACGTTCTTTGTAGCTCTTAGCCGCATCCGGTGACGGATCCACAAAAATGTGGATGTGGTTAAACGCTGCCACCAACCGGGTTTTCTCGGAGCTCAGCAAGCCATTGCCGAACACATCCCCGGCCATGTCGCCGATACCGATGGCGGTAAACTCGTCCACCGCTGGGTTGATGCCTACTTCGCGGAAATGCCGCTCAACAGACACCCAAGCACCGGAGGCGGTAATGCCCATCTTTTTGTGGTCGTAGCCATTACTACCACCAGAGGCAAACGCATCACCCATCCAGAAACCGTATTCTGCAGCCAAGCCATTGGCAATGTCGGAGAATGTGGCAGTGCCTTTGTCTGCTGCAACCACCAGATAGTGATCATCCGAATCATGGCGAACAACACGCTCGGGCGGTTGAATGCCTGAATCTACTAGGTTGTCGGTAATATCGAGCAGGCCGCGGATAAACATTTTGTAGGCCGCAATGCCTTCCGCTTGGAAAGCTTCGCGATCGGACGAATCCGGCAGCTGTTTGGCGACAAAACCACCCTTGGCGCCCACCGGAACGATCACCGCGTTTTTCACCTGCTGAGCTTTTACAAGGCCCAGCACCTCGGTTCGATAATCCTCAAAACGATCGGACCAGCGCAGACCGCCTCGGGCGACCTTGCCACCGCGCAGGTGGACGCCCTCCACTCGAGGCGAGTATACGAAGATTTCGTACACAGGCCGCGGTAGCGGCATGTCTGGAATTCCGGAAGGATCAAACTTCACACTGATATAAGATTTTGGCCCACCAGCCTCGTCGAGCTGATAGTAGTTAGTGCGCAGCGTGGCCTGCATTAATTCTAGGTACAGGCGCAGAACACGGTCCTCACTGAGGTTTGCCACCTCTTCCAGCCCTGCATTAAATTCGATCTCGAGCTTCTGTTGTGCAGCTTGGCACTTGCCCTCGCTTTGAAAGCGATCAGGATTGAAGCGTACCTCAAAGTACTCCAACAGAATCCGGGTGAGCGCGACGTGGTTGACCAGCGTATTGGAGATAAACGTTTGGCTGTTGGAGAAACGGATTTGGCGCATGTATCGGGCATAGGTGCGCAACAGGGCAATTTCCCGCCAGCTCATGTACGAGGTGATGAGCATCCGGTTAAACGCATCGTTTTCTGCTTCGCCGTACCATACCCGGTGGAACAGCTCCTCAAATATCGGCCGAACCCGATGGATATCAATCACCGTCCCGCCATGGGCGTAGAGAGTAAAATCGTGAATCCAGACGGTTTTGTTATTGCGATCGGTTACCTCAAATGGGTGTTCGCCCAGCACCCGGAAGCCCAAATTGTCGAAAATGGGCATAACATCAGACAACGGCAGCGGCTGGTCGGGATAGAACAGCTTGAAGTGTAGCGTGCTTTCATCTTCCTCCAACGCCCGGTAAAAGCTCATGTTCAAGTCGTTGTCAGTCGACGCGGCGGAAATATGTTCTAGGTCAATCGCGGCGCGACGCGGCGAGAACATTTCAGTGTAACTCGCTGGGAAACCACCGGCCCAACGCCGGTACAGCTCATTCCCCTGCTCTTCACCGCAGGTCTCAGTGAGTGCGCTCGAGAGGCCGTCGCGCCAGGACTGGGCCATCTCGATGACCTTTGCCCGGATCTCGGCAATCGGCAGTGTGCGGTTTTCAACTTGGGGTACACGAATTGTGAATTGGACCCGAGCCAGCACGGATTCCGAGAAGTGTGTAACGAACTCAATGTCTTCGGCTTCCAGGCTATCCATAAGCACCTGTTGCACCTTCAGGCGAAGCTCGGTGTTGTAGATGTCCCTCGGGAAAAACGCGAGGCAGGTAACAAACTGGCCGTAAACATCTTCGCGCATGAACAGCTCAATGCGGCGACGCTCTTGTATGTACAGGATGTTCTTTGCCACCTTCAGCAACTCGCCCTCTTCAATCTGGAACAACTCGTCCCGGGGATAGAGGGTAAGAATTTGTTCCAGCTCCTTGCCGGCATAGTCTTCACGCATGAACCCCGAGCGCTTTATGACATTCTGGAACTTGATTCGAAGCAGCGGAATCTCGTCTGGCCGTTCGTTGTATGCCCGGGCGGTATACAGGCCCAGAAAACGGCGCTCACCAACAACTTCGCCTTTTTTATTGAATTTTTTGACCGCAATATAATCTGGGTACGCAGGGCGATGTACTCTGGAGCGCTGTGCAGATTTGGCAAAAATCAGTAGATCATCCGCGCGGGTCATCTCGTTGCGGGTGCGCTGCGGGAGTTCATTGAGCCGAACCCGATCAGGTCGCTCGTTGTGTACCCGTAATATACCCAACTCGGAATTCTCTACTCGGCTGACGGTCATGCCCGACTTATCTTTAACGAAGTCGTACTCATCATAACCAAGGAAGGTAAAGTGATCGCGCACCAGCCAGTTGAGAAACGCCTTTGCTTCTTCCTTTTTCTCGCTACTGATACCCGCCGTAATGACATCTAGCTCTTTGACAATCTCGTTTACTTTGTCAGTAACCAAAGGGAAATCAGACACGGCAATTCGCACTTCGTGCAATACCGTTTGCAGAGTTTTCTCAAGCTCTCTTAGGTCTTCGGGATTGCTGTGTTTGTCTATTTCCAGAACGATGAACGCTTCATAGGCGGACGACGGCTGGCTTTTTTTGGTCGGCATCAGCTCTTTTAGCTTACCGGCTTTGTCACGTTCCACCCGCAGTATGGAATGCTGGATAGAGTGGGTTCCGATTTCTTGCTGGTTAACGGCGACACGCAGAGAATCAATCAAAAACGGAATATTCGGGTGCAGGATGAACACAACAGTATGAGTAGATTGCCAGCCGTCGCTTTCCAATTCCGGATTGAATACCGACACAGATGTTTCTTCGGCACTGCGCTTTTGCAGAAATTGCCAAGCAGCCAATGCCGCGCCGTAGGTATCCGAGAGCCGCCGACTGAGCAGCTCCTCTAACGGAATATGCGCGTAATGCTGTTTTACAAATTCGCTGATTTTTTCGGCTTCGGCTTTAGCAATCTTTTTGGAGAACTCATCAGTTAAACGCTCGAAAAACTGATCTCTGCTAGCCACTGTCAGCGCATTCATGGGCAACCTCAGGTAGTGTGAAATAAACGTAATCGGGATATCGTGAGATAAGCATAGTCAAACCCTTGATTTTTGCCGGGCAGACGCCAAAACTGCGGCAACTACTTATCACGCATGAGAGTAATCACTTCCAAGAGAGTAATCACTTCCAATGTCGTTACAGCATACGTTCGGTGAGCTACGTTCACAGTTAGCAAAAAGGATTATTGGGCAGGAAAAGCTGGTTGATCGTCTTCTTGTCGCATTGCTTGCCGATGGGCACCTTTTAGTTGAAGGTGCGCCGGGGCTGGCAAAAACCACAGCCATAAAAGTTCTGGCAGATCACCTCATGGGTGACTTTCACCGCATTCAGTTCACACCAGACTTGTTGCCGTCAGACGTTACCGGCAGTGAAATCTACCGTGCTGAAACCGGGCTGTTCGAATTCCAGCGCGGGCCGATTTTCCACAACCTTGTGTTGGCAGATGAAATTAACCGGGCACCCGCAAAAGTACAGTCCGCGTTGTTGGAAGCCATGGGCGAACGCCAGGTTAGCGTGGGTATGCGCACGTTCCCGCTTGATCGCCTGTTCATGGTGATGGCCACCCAGAACCCCATTGAGCAGGAAGGTACCTATCCTCTGCCCGAAGCCCAGCTCGATCGCTTCTTAATGCACGTGGTGATTGGCTACCCGTCGGCACAGGCCGAACAAGCAATTCTGCATTTGGCCAGAAACGATTATCGCCAGGGCCAGCCCGCCGCTGATACTCGCCTGACCGCCGATCAGGTTTTCGAAGCTAGGGCCCAGGCAGCAGATATCTACATGGCTGACTCGGTAGAGCAGTATCTGTTGGCTCTGGTGCTAGCAACCAGAGATCCTGGCGTATTGGATCCGGAGTTGGCACGCTGGACAGCGTTTGGCGCCAGCCCGCGGGGCACCATTGCCCTAGACCGCTGCGCCCGCGCCATTGCGTGGCTAGAGGGCCGGGATTATGTAACCCCAGACGATGTTCGAGCGGTGGCGTTCGACGTACTCCGACACCGTATTCTGCTGACCTTTGAAGCCGAGGCGGAGGGCATAACGTCCGACACAGTGATACAACGCCTGATTGATCGTGTGCCGGTGAGCGCCTGAGGCTCAACATGGATGTAACCGATAGCGATGCAACAACCCACATCAGCCTGCAGGCACTCATTCGCCTGCAGGCTGATGCTAGGGCGCTGAAACTGCCATCGGCACGTCCGGCGCGAGCACGGCAGGCCGGGCTGCAGCAATCTTCCCAGCGCGGGCGCGGGATGGCGTTTTCTGAGGTGCGACTGTACCAGCCGGGAGACGATATCCGCAGCATTGACTGGCGTGTGACTGCCCGGCGCCAGGCACCTCACACCAAACTGTTCGAAGAAGAACGGGAACGCCCGGTGCTACTGCTGTGCGATCTCGGGCCTACCCTGTTCTTTGCCAGCACCGGCGCCTTCAAACAGGTACGCTGTGCCCAGCTTGCCAGCATTCTTGCTTGGCTCGCTCTGTCGGCAGGCGATCAGGTCGGCGGCATTGTTTTTAACGGCAACACCTTGACCGTTCAGCGCCCGGCTCGGCGCAAAAAATCTGTGTTACGGCTGCTGGATACACTTGCCAGCCAACAACGCACGTCTGTGGATAGCTTTGCAGCAGAAACCACCCTTGATACAGCGCTTGTGGAAGCCCGGCGGGTCGCCCATACCGGCAGCCGGATCTTCGTAATCAGCGATTTCCTCAGCCTTTCGGAGAAGACCACATCTTTGCTTGGTGCGCTGGCGCGTCACAATAGTGTCAGTGCACTGCGGGTTGTCGACCCGCTGGAACAGGAGCTGCCGCAGAGCGGGCGCTTTGCCATTGCGGGAGCGGAAGGCCCGGTGTGGTTTGATGCATCCAACAGCAGCTTTCAGCAAGCTTGGCGTGCAAAGATCACCGATCATGAAGCGAAGCTTGAGGAGTGCTTTCGTTTGTCTGGCGTCAGAGCAACAGACGTTTCAACCCAAGAAGCACCGGCTTTAAGCCTTAAATCTATACTCGGGCCAGGGGGGCGAATCGGATGATGCCAGACGATCCCCTAAGTCAACTTCGTGATATTCACTTGCCACAAGCCGGCGGCTTCTGGCCACCGGCTCCGGGTTGGTGGATTCTGGCGCTTGTTATCCTTGTTGCCGTGGCTGCTCTGGTTTGGTTAGCCCGCCGTCGTCACCGCCGAAACCGTTGGCTGAGGTTGGCTAAGGCTGAATTGGCCAGCTTAGAGCACACAGCTGCGAAAGAGCCCCAGTGGTTTACGCAACTCAATGCGCTGCTCAAACGAGTGGCGCGGGAGCGCTACCCGAATGAACACCCTGAAGCGCAATCTGGCGAGCAATGGGCCGCTTGCCTTTTACGCCACCTCCCTGATGGCCGCATTGCCCAGCAGCCGATTGTGAATGCGCTGGTGAACAGCGCCTGGCAGCCGACACCAACGGCCGAACCCGCACAATCCCTAGATTTCGCGCGAACCTGGCTGGAGGCACAAAAATGCTGAGCCTGGCCTACCCTTGGGTGCTGGTGCTGTTTTTGGTACCCCTGCTTTTGCAATGGAAAAAACCCGCCGTACATACCGTGGATGCTCCGGTGTTCCCGATTGGACACTGGCTATCGGACCTGCCCGGCGTTACCCGCCAGGGCAATGGTGTGCCTCGCTGGCAAACTCTTGTGCTACTAATGGCTTGGGCATTACTGGTGGCGGCAATGGCACGACCGCAGCATGTGGGCGAGCAGGTTCAAATGCCCGTGTCTGGGCGCGACCTAATGCTGGTAGTGGATATTTCACCCAGTATGGAAGAGCAGGACATGATCATTCAGGGCCGAAGCATTAACCGCTTGCAGGCCGTTAAAAGAGTGCTGAATGAATTCATTGCGCGCCGGGAAGGAGACCGGCTCGGCCTCATACTGTTTGGCACAGAGCCCTATGTTCAGGCGCCCCTGACATTTGATCTCGCAACCCTTGAGACGCTTTTGCAGGAATCGGGAATCGGCATGGCCGGGCGAGCAACCGCCATAGGTGATGCGGTTGGCTTGGCCACCAAGCGTTTAAGAGACAGACCCCAACAGCAGCGAGTGGCGATATTGTTAACAGATGGCGCCAACACCGCCGGTGAGATCACTCCCGATAAGGCCACAGAGATAGCCGCAGCCGCAAGTGTCCGGCTCTATACCATCGGCATTGGTGCGGAATCGATGATCCAGCGAGGGCTGCTCGGATCACGGCGAGTAAACCCCTCGAGGGATCTGGATGAAAACCTGCTGACCCGAATGGCCCAACAAACCGGCGGCGAGTATTTTCGCGCCCGTAGCCTGCCAGAGCTGGAGCTGATTTACGAAACCATCAACCAACTCGAACCCATTGAGCTGGATGGTAAGTTTTACCGCCCGGTTACCGATCTTTTCTTTTGGCCTGCAGGCATAGCCGCTGCACTCTGGCTAAGCCTTTTTCTTTTCCGGCGGGCGCGTGAACAATGACTGACTTTCACTTCCTTCGCCCGCTCTGGCTTCTGCTATTGCTGATTGTGCCCGTGCTTTACTTGGCACTGAAACGCAAAGGTTCTGGTGACAGCGGTTGGTCTAGCTTAATCCCTGACCAGTTTTTGTCCCCGGTCATCCGGCGATATGGCAGCGCTTTAAAAAAACGCGGATCACGGCTCTTCCCGGCAATCAGCGCCGTTTTCATCCTGGCTGTCGCTCTTGCCGGGCCAGCCTGGCGTGAAGCGCCCACGCCCCTGAAAAAACCGGGAGACAGCCTGGTGATTGTGCTCGACCTGTCGTTGTCCATGCTGGCAACGGATCTGGAGCCAGATCGCCTTACCCGGGCAAAACGCAAGATTCGAGATATCCTAACGATTCGTGAAGGCAGCCTCACTGGGTTGGTTGTGTATTCCGGCGATGCGCACGTGGTGACACCCCTGACAGACGACAGCAACACACTGACAGGTATGCTCAACGTACTCGAGCCCGTGATCATGCCGGTTCAAGGCAACCGCTCCGACCTGGCTATTGCGAAGGCCCGCACTCTTCTGGAACGCGGCGCTCCGGGCAAAGGGCGCATTCTGTTGATTACAGATGGCGTGTCAGATCGCTACATGGGGCCGATTAACGATGCGCTAACGGGTACCGGCTTTGCACTGAGCACTTTGGCGGCAGGGACCCGTGATGGCGGCCCTATTCCCCTTGCACGGCGTGGTTTCATCCGGGATAACGGCAATATTGTCATAGTGCGCACCGACCCGGACATGCTCGCAAAGATTGCCCGCAAAAATGGCGGCAAAAGCCATGAACTGACACTGGATGCCAGCGACATAGCTACCCTGAACCTAAGCCCCATTGACTCAGACGAGTGGCAAGACACAGACACCGGGCTCACCATCAACCGCTGGACAGACGACGGCTACTGGCTGCTATGGCTGGCTCTGCCGCTGCTATTGCTGGGCTGGCGCCGGGGAGCATTTACCGCAATGGCGTTGATTCTTTTACCCGCCATGCCACAGCCGGTCGCAGCCATGGACTGGGACAGCCTTTGGCAACGCGAGGATCAGAGGGCAGCGGAGCTGATTCGTGAAGATCCCGGAGCGGCCGCAACGATACTCGAATCATCAGAATGGCGGGGTTCCGCGCTTTACAGAGCCGAGCGCTATGATGAAGCCGCCAGTGCGTTTGCGGGAAAACCGTCGCCCTTGGCTGATTATAATCGCGGCAACGCCTTAGCCCGGGCCGACAAGCTGAAAGAAGCCGTTAAGGCCTATGACAGCGCTCTGGATCGCAACCCGGATATGGAGGACGCCCGGGTAAACCGACAACTGGTGGAAGACTTACTCAAACAACAAAAAAAAGATTCCAGCCAAGATCAGGGCGACGGCGATCAGAGCTCTTCCGATTCAAGCGAGGATAGCAGCCAACAGCAGGGGGACAGTTCCGATCCGTCCGGCAAAAATCAGAGCCAGGACGGCTCTCAGGGCTCCGAAAACTCCCAGGACTCGCAAAAACCTGATGGGGAATCTGAGCAGTCCCAAGATAATTCCCAAGAACAGGGGCAAAACGGGGCGCAAGAGGAATCTGGCGAGGAGCAATCTGAGGATTCCCCGGAAAACAGCGGTGCAAATGCGCAGGCCTCGGGGGCAGAGCCTGGCAGCGAAGAAGTCCAGGCACCCGCCTCGGTATCCGAAACACCTCTGACTCAAAGCCAAGAACAATCACTGCGGCGGATTCCTGATAATCCCGGCGGCCTTTTACAGAGAAAATTCCTGCAGCAATATCAGGAACGCCAGACACCATCCGATGAGGGCGATACACCATGGTAAAACGGCTGATCATTTCCACAATCTGGCCGGCGGTTTTGGCGGTTCTGATGGCTCTGTGTGTGCCTGCCCAGGCTGGCGAACTCACGGCGGAGCCGGACAGAACCCAGCTATATGAAGGCGAGGTGTTAACACTTACCGTGAAGGGCACCACAAAGATCGATATCAACCTGAGCAATCTATTTGATTTTGATATCTCAAGCCTACCCTCGCCGGATATTGAAAAGGTGTCTCCAAACTTTGACATACTGGCCCGCAACCAGCGCTATAGCATTCGCACCGTAAACGGCGACATGGTTGGAGAAATCACGTGGATCTACCAGCTTGCGCCCACATCAACTGGCGAGCTCACCATCCCTGCCCTCACCTTCAAGGATTCTGTGTCCAGCCCGGTAACCATCGAGGTAGTGGACGGCAACCCTCCGGATCAGGCGAACGCTAACCGAAACAGTTTCATTGAACTGACGACCGACAAAGCAGAAGTCTACGTTCAAGAGCAGCTTATTCTGACCGTGCGGCTGTTTTTTCGGGGTAACCTTATACGCGGCGAGCTGTCCGACCCTGAACACCCCAACGCCATCATAGAAACCCTGGGAAAGCAGAATGAGTCTTCCCGCCTGCGCGATGGTGTGCGCTATCGAGTGGTGGAACGACGTTATGCGGTGTTTCCACAAAAGTCTGGCACATTGAACCTGCCCGCCATTCGTTTTGAGGGCCAGGCGAGGGATGCTGACGGTTCGCTTAAGTTCCTGCGGGACAGCGCACAACTGTTTGAGGTGCAGGTGAACGATGTGCCTGCAGCGTTCAGCGGCTCAACCTGGCTCCCGGCGACCAGTCTTACGCTAGCTGAGGCGGGCATGCCGCCAACACTTAATTTGAAGACCGGCGACAACCTCACACGTACTCTTAGCCTGCAGGCCATCGGCTTACCTTCAGAAGCCCTGCCGCCCCTGCCCGATGCTGTTCCGGACGGGCTTCGCAGCTATCCCGAGAATCCACAAAGGGACACCAATGTCGGCCCCGATGGTATTACGTCGACTCTTACACAAACCAGAGCGCTGGTTCCGGTGGAAGCGGGCAGCCTCACTCTCCCCGCAATTCGTATTCCCTGGTGGGATACCGTGTCGAACAGCGAAAAAGTAGCTATTATCCCCGCGCAAACCCTGAACATAACCGGTGTGCGCAGTGACAAAAATAGTGAAGCGAGTAATGAAAATAATGCAGCTGTGCCTATAGCGGGCTCAAACGATAGCCAGAGCACGCCACCGGGAACCGGCAGCCAAGAGAGTGCCGCCAACGCTGAAGGTACAACCGCCAACAGTAACTTCTGGCAGTGGGTTAGTCTTACGCTGGCTGGCATCTGGGCGTTGACCATGCTGGTTTGGTGGCGAACCCGTAAAATGGCATCCGAGCCGTCGGCCAGTGGTAACTCATCAGATGTCAGGGACGAAAGATCAGCATTCGAGCAACTGCTTAATGCTGCAAAGCAGGGCCGTGTTTCCACACCCGGGCGGTTCGTAAGCTGGGCCAATTTACGCCTGCCTGGCCAAGATTTCAGCGCTGCAGGGGACGTTTTCCGTGTATTCCCAGAGCCACATCTGGAAAGGGAGCTCAACAAACTGCAGGCGCACCTTTTCAGCCGGGGCCATGCCGGTAGCGACAGGTGGGACGGCCGCGTTTTGATCTTAGCACTCAAGCAAGCCCGAGAAGGCATGGCAAACGCGTCTTCAGAAGCGGGCTTGCCGCCGCTCTACCCCGACAATCTTTCGGTGTCGGGATAGGTTTAGCGCCTCAGTCGATCAACTGCTGGTCAATAACCAGTGCTACCGGCGAACCCTGGTCTTCGGAAACTGCAATGGGCGAATCTGTGCTGCCCTGCCAATCTCCAGGCTGAGCATTAATATTGCCTGAACGTGTCAGCCGTGCAGTCACAACCACTTCTTCTACGCCGGATATCACCGCTTGCGGCGCCATGGCATGGCTGTCGTCCAACCGGATCTCAATGGGCAAATCGCCAGCGGTTAACCTAACAACGGCCAAGGGCGGGCCTTGCTGAATATTGGCCGCACGGGCAAAAAGGAACAACGTGGTATCTGCGGGAACATCCTTTTGGAAGGCGTCATCAAGAGCCACCCGAACGGTTACGCCCACACTCTGTGCTTCCAAACCGTCATTCGGAGCTGGAAAAGCAGGCTTTGCTGCAGGCGGCTGCTCGCCAAGACGCGTGTATGCTTCTTTTATGCCGCCCTGAATAGAAGCCAGCTGCGGATGGTCAGGCGCTACTGTTTGAACGCGCTCCCAGTAACGGATTGCCTCACGATAGTTGTTTTGGCTAAATGCGTGAATTCCAAGCAGCCCAAGCGAGTTAACCTCATCAGGGTTCAACGCCCTCGCCTCTTCAATCGCAGACGTTACCTTTTCGGTCATCGCGCCCTGGCTCCGGAAAAACTGTGCTTGAGCCGCCAAGCCCAGGGCGACCGCCCGGGATTCATCATCAGAGCTGACGCTATCAGCCAGCTTACGGAATGCCCAGGCTGCATCGTCATGCCGTTCCAGGCGCATATAGGTCTGGCCCAACATAGCCCAGCCATCTGGGTTGTCCGGGCTTGCTTCAAGCCGTTCACGCAGTTGCTGCGTCAGTTCATTCATTTGCGCGGACCGAGCATCATCCGAGCTGCCCAGCTCCTGCATAGCAACGAACGCTTCAACGCTGTCCATCGACCCCCACTCTTCGTAGAGCAGAACCGTGGCCGCAGGAATCACGAGTATTGAGAACAGCGCAACCGCCATGGCGGCTTTGCGACCTGGTACCGTTTTGGCAGGGGCTTCGTTATCCGGGACATCATCCAGCATGGCGCCAGCAAGCTCATCCCGAAGTTGCCGGTGGCTTTCTTTATCGATGATTCCTGCTTGGTGCTCTTTTTCCAGCTCCGCCATCCGGCTGCGATAGGCCATCAGGTTCTGGTTTCTGAGATCTGTCTGCTGTCGGGCGCCCCGACGGTGGAACATCACGGGGTAGAGTACAAATGCCAAGGCAATAATGATCAGTACCGTTGCGGCAATCCAGAAAGTTTCAGTCATGGAGATATCATCACAGGTTCAAAAATGAATAGAGCAGTGCAGATCAGGCGTTGCCGTTCTGATTTTTTTCCACAAGCATTTTATCAATCCGGGCTTGCTCTTCGGTGCTCAGCTCCGGCGCTGCTATGCCGGCCCTGCGGGAGCGTACAACAACGCCGCCGACCACAAGAAGGCCGCCCAGAACCGCAATCGCAGGTGTGGCCCAGAGCAAGAAGGTACGGCTGTCTAGGTCAGGCTTGTATTTCACAAACTCGCCAAAGCGGCCCACCAGAGATTCGACTATTTCGTCGTTGCTGGAGCCATCGAGCATCATCTGGTAGACAGCCGTTCTCATATCTTTGGAAATAGGCGAATTTGAGTCCGCAATATTCTGGTTCTGGCACTTGGGGCACCGCAGTTCCGAAATAAGATTTTGGTAACGCTGCTCTTCGCTGCGGCTTTCAAAATCGTAAACAGCAGCCACATCCGCAACGGCCAATCCAGATGCCGCTAAGGCTATGAACAAACACATAACGCGGAGCATCAGCCGTTCTCCCGCGCTTCGTTAATCACCGGCAACAGAACCTGCTCCCATACCTCATTGTTCACAACGCCCACATGGCGATAGCGCACAATACCGGCGGCATCGATTACAAAGGTTTCCGGTGCGCCGTAAACGCCCAGATCAAAACCCAGCGTGCCTTTGGGGTCGTAGATAATTGTGCGGTATGGATCGCCCAGCCTATCCAGCCAGATCAGCGCATCGTCGCGGCTGTCTTTGTAGTTCAGCCCAATGATCGCGACCTTCTTTTCCCGGGCAAGCCACATGAGGTCATCATGTTCATCGCGGCATGAGGGACACCAGGTGCCCCAAACGTTCAGCAGCGTAATCTCGCCGCTGAAAAGGCGCTCGTCCAACGTGCTATCGGGATTTTTCAGATCCTTAAGGCTGAATGCTGGAACCTGCTTTCCTACCAGCGCGGAGTCGAGCTTAGTCGGATCTTTGCCAATGCCGGCAAACAGAACAACACCCACTACGATGGCCACCAACAAGGGAAGGAACAGCAAAACCCGCTTCATGAAACCGCTCCGGCTGTGCCCTGTGCATCTTTCTGCGCAGGTGGCATTTTGGTTGAAGGTACCGAGGAGGGCTCAGTAACCCGCTCACGGATCCTGTAGCGACGATCTGATATCGCAAGAAAGCCGCCGGCAGCCATAAACAGAGCCCCAAGCCAAAGCCAGCGGATCAAAGGTTTGTACTGGAGCCGGATAGCCCAAGCGTCATCAGAAATCCGCTCACCCACGGCAACAAAGATATCCCGGAACAGGCCGCCGTCAATATCCGCTTCAGTCATAACGCTCATGCCAACCGCGTACTGGCGCTTTTCAGGGTGCAGTTCAGCAACAAGCTTTCCGTCTCGCATGACATCAAAGCTGCCGTACTGCGCCGTGAAGTTCTTGCCCTGCCGCTCACCGATACCCTTAAAGAGAAACTGATAGTCGCCCACTTCGGCAATATCGCCGGGCACCATGCGCACATCACGTTCGATGCCGTAGTTCGATACAACCGTTGCGCCGGCCATGGTGATGGCTAGGCCAAGATGCCCCAGCACCATGCCGTAGTAACTGCGAGATTGGCGCTTGAGACCATGGATACGCCCTTTTCTGGAGGAGGATTTGTCCCACAGATCCCAAAACGTTGCCGTGGTTACCCAAACAGACGCAAACACGCCAAGAAATGCCCAGGGTGTGAAGCCGCCATAACCAACCATAACAGCCGTGCTGATCAGCACACTCGCCGCCAGTGGCCACAACAGCTTGCGCGCAAGCCAACCGGCATCGGTCTTCTTCCAGCGAGAAAATATGCCGACGCCCATCAGAAGGCCGGCCGCCACTGCAAGCGGGCTGAAGGTGAGGTTAAAGAACGGCTCGCCGATGGAGATTTTCCCCAGATCGAAGAAATCGAGAACCAGCGGGTACAGGGTGCCTACCGCTACCAGCAGCGTTGCAGAAACCAGCAACACGTTGTTTAGCAGCAAGAATATTTCCCGGGACAGTGAGCCGTAGCGTGAGCGTACGTGAACAACCGGCGCTCTGAACGCGTAAAGCACCAAGCTTGCAATAATAGTGACTGCCAGCAGCGCCAGCAAAAAGGTGCCGCGCTCTGGATCCGATGCAAAGGCATGAACTGAGGTAAGCACACCAGACCGAACTAGAAAGGTACCCAGCAGGCTCAGCGAAAAGGTGACAATCGCCAGCAGTACCGTCCAACTTTTGAACACACCGCGTTTTTCTGTTACTGCCAGTGAGTGCATCAGGGCCGTACCAGACAGCCACGGCAACAAGGAGGCGTTTTCAACCGGATCCCAGAACCACCAGCCACCCCAGCCAAGCTCGTAGTATGCCCACCAGCTTCCCAGGGCAATACCAACGGATAGAAATGCCCAGGCCACGGTTGTCCAAGGCCGTGACCATCTGGCCCATGCCGCGTCCAAGCGGCCATTGATCAGTGCAGCAATGGCAAACGCAAACGCCACCGCAAAGCCGACATAGCCCATGTAAAGCAGGGGTGGGTGAACGATCAACCCAAAGTCCTGCAGCAGCGGGTTCAAGTCCGCCCCGTCAGCCGGCACATTGGGCAGCAAACGGCCAAACGGGTTTGATGTAACTACAATAAAGAGCATGAACCCGACACTGACCATACCGAGAACTGACAACACCTGCGAAATCATCACAGAGGGTAAGCGGCGGCTGAAAATGGCGACGGCCAGGGTCCAGCCCGTCAGCATCAGTATCCAAAGCAGCAGTGAACCCTCATGGCCGCCCCATACGGCACTGAACTTGTAGTACCAGGGCAGCATGCTGTTGCTGTTGTTGGCAACGTAGGCAACGGAGAAATCGTCAGTTAAAAACGCGTGGGCAAGCACAGCAAAAGCCAACGCGACAAACACGAACATGCCCGCCGCCAAGGGCCTGGCAAACGCCTGAAGGTTGTCCCGCCCGGTGAGCGAGCCAACAAGGGGTACAACCGAAAGAAGCACTGCCAGCAACAGCGAAAGTATCAGTGCAAGCTGTCCGAGTTCGGGATACATCAAAGCTCTCCAGGAGTCAGGCTGTTGATTGTGATGTGTTTAGTAGGTTGCCGGTTTGGTACTGCCAGGCGCGGCTTCACTCTTGTTTTGTGCGGCTTTTTCCAGGGCGCCGGCAACTTCTGGAGGCATATAATTTTCATCGTGCTTGGCCAGAACCTGATCCGCAACAAAGCGGCCTTCGTTGTTGAGCCGGCCCATGGCAACAATGCCCTGCCCTTCGGCAAACAGATCCGGCAGGATACCAACGTACTCAACAGGCACCGAGGCATTATAGTCGGTGACCAAAAACTCCACTTTCAGGCTTTCGGGATCTCGCTTTACCGAGCCTTCTTCCACCATGCCGCCGGCACGAATTCGCACATCAACCGGCGCCTCCCCGGCAGAAATCTGGGTTGGGTCGTAAAACAGATTAATGTTCTGGCGCAGGGCATAAGTTGTCAAAGCTACCGCGACAGACAGCCCTACCAGAAGAAACAGAACAATGGTCAGCCGCTTTTTACGGATCGGATGCATTTACATACCTGTCAGTCAGTCTTGGGAAACGTTTACGCGCGCGAAGGACGCAGAAGGTGTCGGAGCCGCCACTTTACTCTTGTCAGCCTGAAACTCATAACCACGACGGCAGGATTCGATAATCGCTTTCCTGCTCCGCACAGACCAGATCATCATCAGACCCATCAGCACGAAAAACACAGCGTAGCAGGCCCAGACATAAGGGCCGTGACCTTCCATCGCCATAAAGGCAGCAAAGGAATCAAATGCCATGGGTCAGATCCTTCCTTTCATTACGAATTCTTTTACCCAGCGGGTACGTTGCTCCCGGGACAGAATCTCTGTCTGCATGCGAACGCAGGCGAGCCAGCCAAAAATTAGGTACAGGCCCAACACGGACAGCAGCAGCGGCACCCACATTTCCGCCGGCATCGACGGTTTCTCTGTGAGTTTGAACGTCGCGGGCTGGTGCAGTGTATTCCACCATTCCACGGAGTATTTGATAATGGGGATATTCACTACCCCTACCAGCACCAGCACGGCAACCGCGCGGGCGGCAGACTTATCGTCATTGATGGCTCGATCCAGGGCAATAACACCGCCATATAAAAACAGCAGTATCAGCATGGAGGTAAGCCGGGCATCCCAGATCCACCAAGTGCCCCAAGTTGGCTTACCCCAAACTGCGCCGGTAAATAGCGCCAAAAACGTAAGAACAAGCCCCACCGGCGCCACCGCCTTAACGAACACGTCGGCCAGTTTCATTCGCCATACCAGTGTCACAATGGCTGCCGAAGCCATCATGATATACACAGACTGGGCCAAAAATGCCGCCGGAACGTGAATAAAAATGATCCGGTAACTGTTGCCCTGAAGGTAATCCTTGGGTGCAAACGCAAGGCCCCAGATAGCCCCAGCCAAAAGCAGCAGTATGCCGCCCGCCAGTAGCCAAGGCATGAACCGGGTGGAAATCCCGAAAAACCACTTGGGAGAACCCAGTTTGTGAAAAATTTGCCACATCAGTTGGTCACCGCCCTACCGTTTACCTTGTTTTATCCGTTCGACAAGCTGACTCTCAACGCGGCTGCCGCTGCAAACGGCGCCAGTGTCAGTGAGAGCATCAAAAAAGCCCCCATCAGAGCCAGATAGGCTCCTACAGACGCGCCATCTGCTGCGGCGGCAACTGTGCCCGTGCCGAAAATCAGCACAGGAATGTACAGTGGAATGATCAGCAGGGACAAGAGCACACCTGCCGATCGCAACCCAAGGGTTAGCGCAGCGCCAATTGCGCCAATCAAGCTCAGAACCGGCGTACCAATCAGCAGCGTTAGACACAAAACAGCGATAGAGTTCCCGTCGAGGTGCACCATTACACCAAGAACCGGTGTAAGCACCACCAAGGGCAATCCCGTTAGCATCCAATGCGCCATTGTTTTTGCCAATATCAGCAGAAACAGAGGCTGCGGCTGCAGTACAAGCTGCTCTAACGTGCCGTCGTCAAAATCATGGCGAAACAGATGATCCAACGACAATAATACAGAAAGCAGCGCCGCTACCCAGAGAATACCGGCTCCGGCTTCTCTGAGGAACGAAACTTCTGGGCTGACCCCAAGCGGAAACAGAGTAACAACCATAATAAAGAACAGCAGCGGGTTAAGTAGATCCTGGCGCTGCCGGAATGCTATCTTCATATCACGCGCAAAAACGCCTTTCATGGCAGCCAGCGCACCCACACTGCTACTGGCAAACCGAACGGCCGGGCAAGCTTCAGCGTTCATCAGACACGCCCCCCGCGCCAAGAATTAGTTTATGCATGCCCGGCAGTGCCAGATCATGGTGAGTTGTAACCAGCACCGCCCCACCTTCGGCTGCGCGCTGTTGCAATAGCGACTCGAGCGCTTGTACACCGTCTGCATCAATAGCGGTGAACACTTCATCGAGCAGCCAGAGGGGTTCGTCAGCAATCAACAGGCGGGCCAGTGCAACCCTACGTTGCTGCCCCGCAGACAGATTGCGACAGGGTACATCTTCATACCCCGCTAAGCCCGTACCTTGCAAAGCCTGACGAAAAACTGCATCAGACACAGGCCGACGACCAGCCATCAAGGCCCGGAGATTTTCCGTGGGGGTAAGCAGGGATTTGATACCCGGGCGATGCCCGATATACAACATGTTCCGGAGAAACGCCTCCCGCTGATTGACTACCGGAGACCCGCGCCACTTCAGCTCGCCTGTCCATGCATCGTTCAGGCCCGCCAGCATTCTCAGTAGAGTGGTTTTGCCGGAGCCGTTTGGCCCCTCGACACGGGTTATCGTACCGGGCAGTATGGAAAAGGATAGCTCACGGAAAAGTATCCGCGTGTCCCGCTCACACTGCAGATTAACAGCCTGTAGTAACGGCTCGGACATCAAGGGTAACGGCTCGGACATCAGGGCCCCGTAATCAGGACGATGCGCAAAAGCATCGGGTGTATTCACGACAATAGTTGCCGGCGCGGCGTATTATAACGAAAGCGTCTACAGATTACTCTTGTCTGGTATCAAGTCAGCAGCGATGAAACTACCCAGCGGCCAACAGTCTTCTACCCCACCGGCACCGGCTACCTCCAAGCCGACACAGACTCATGAGGCCACGCAGCCTGCCCGAGAAACGGCGGCCTTGTCTGCCCGGCAGCAGCTGGATCAGGTTCAGCTCGCTAATCGAGAGACCATACTGGCCCGAGTAGCAGAAGTCATCAACCGCCAGGGCAGCGCAAACGCCGAGGTTTTGCTGGATGTACGAGGCAAGTCGCTTCAGGTAAACGCAGCCATTGGCGCCACAGAGCTGACGCGGGGGGATTGGGTGAAAGTCATGCGGGCGGGCAATGAACTGCAACTGATGGGCAAGCTGGCTGCCACACCAGAAGCCGCCATCACTCGGGCATTAGCCCAGCGCATGCCCTGGCAGCAAAGCTTGGACAGCGGCCTAGCAAAGCTGATGACGGCACTGAACCAAGGCGTTATCCCCGAACTGACTCCCGGCCAGCTACCCGCAAGCCGAAGCCCGCAGCCGTTGCCCGAGGCAGCACGACAAGCTTTAGAATCACTGCTTGCGAGACTGCCCACCAGTAGTGCCTTGGCCCCCGGTGCCGGTACCCAGAACAACACCGTGCAGCAAATCCGGCAGTGGGTAGCCGAGAGCGGTCTGTTCGCAGAATCCCGCCTGGCCCAAACACCGTCCTCCGCCTTACCTGATCTTAAGCTTGCCATTGGCCGCATGATAACCAGCTTGTTGGCTGAGCAACCTGGCGACGCGGCAATGGCGTTTAACCGCCTCACGCCACTGGCAAGCCCCGGGCTGGCTCTGGCACCGCTGCAGTTCCCACAAGCACTGGCATCACCGCCGCCTAGTAGCAGCGCCGATCCCACCTCTGTGGGCCAGACACTGCGAATGTTGGCCGGCATGCTGAACCGAATTACCGTTAACCAACTCCACAGCCAGATACTGACTGCAAGGGCCGGGGGTGAAGCACCTGCACCCGCATCCACCATGCTCATGGACTTGCCCTGGGTGACGCCCCAAAACGAGCCTAGAGTGGCGCAATTGCGCTTAGAACAACACAAAGAAGACTCTGCATCTAAGGGCCGCGACGGCAAACGCGCTGCCATCAGCGAATGGCGCCTGAATCTTTCCATTGATCTGGAATTGGCCGGAGCACTAAATTTTGAGATCGCCCTGCGTCAACAGGAGGTAAGTGCACGGGTGTGGGCAGAAAAACAGGACACGCTGAAGCAGGTTAACGAAGAATTACCGCTTCTAAGGCGCAGCCTTATAGAACTGGGGCTGGAAGTTACCGATCTTGAATGCCGCCGTGGCAGCCCTTCGTACCCGGCAACGAAGCTGGAACACAGACTGGTGGATACTCGAGCATGAAAGAACAAAATGAAGGTTTCTCTTCAAGTTCCAGCGCTGCCGTTGCACTTAAATACGACGGCGAAAAGGCACCAACCATAACGGCCACGGGCACTTACGAACTGGCAGATGAGATTATCAGGATCGCCAGAGAGCACAATGTGCCTCTATATGAAAACGCAGAGCTGGCGGGCATTCTCGCGCGTTTATCCCTGAATGAGGAAATACCGGAAAATCTATACCGGGTTATTGCTGAAATTCTTGCGTTTGCGTTTCACATTCGCGGCCGAACGCCCGAAGACGCCGGCAGTCATTCTGATGACACCTGAAAAGTAGTCAAGCCAATTCAGGCCGCCTTACGTTTTCTCAGTGCTGATACCAGCTCGGCCTCGGGACGGGATATTCCGCACGTGTTCATAAGGTCGTCTATATCTGCACCAAGATCAACAAGCCGTGAAGCTTCATCGTAGGATATACGCAGAGGATCATTCTGGCGCATCTCATCAATGGTTGTGCGCAGTTCGTGCAGCTGCCGCTCGCAAACCACAAGGCGCTGACCTACACCCATACTGCCGCTGGCCGTGGCATGCAGCTCGCGGCCAAGAGTGTCACAACGCTCTTTGAGCATGTTTTTGAGTTGCTTGTTCTGACGCCCGAGCATAACGCCTTGAGCAAAAACCAGCGAAATCGCTGCTGCGGTCAACGCCCAGGGAATATAGGAAGGAATTTCAGTAAACATGATGGACGTCTCCGGTTATTAGCCACGGGAGGCGTCCATCATCAGGCTTGACCGGTATGGCTCCGGTTTACAGCCCTGCGATTTCAGCCCATTCGTGGTCTGTCAGCATTTTGTCGAACTCGACCAATATGATCAGTTCACCATCCTTATTACATACACCTTGGATAAACTTGGCACTTTCCTCGTTACCCACATTCGGTGCAGTCTCAATTTCACTGGCTTTCAGGTACACGACCTCAGCCACGGAATCCACCAGAATACCCATTACCTGATCGGCAGATTCCATCACTACAATCCGTGTGGCGTCTGTAATATCTGCATCCGCCAACCCAAAACGGCGACGAGTGTCGATAACCGTAACCACATTGCCCCGCAGGTTGATAATACCGAGCACGTAATCCGGAGCGCCTGGCACAGGCGCAATTTCGGTGTATCTCAGTACTTCCTGAATCTGCATAACGTTCAAACCGTAGGTCTCGTTATCCAGCCGGAACGTCACATACTGCAGAACCTGATCGTCCTGGGCCTGATTTTGCTGTCCGCTCGGGGATGCCATAGCCTGTATCTCCTATTCGGCTGCCCGGCGGGCAACCTGATCGTCAAAAAAACATCGTCAGTGCCCAATACTATAATTAAGGGCACAAACCGTGCCAGTACAGCACGGTTTCATTGCGTAACCGGGTGTGCCGGTCAGCTTAGGTCAAGATGGTGCTCCCGTTCGGCGCGCACCAGTAAGTCCGCCATGGTGCGTACATCCACCAGAGCACACATCTGCTCAATGACGGTTCCCGCCAGCCAAGGCCGCTTGCTGCGGGCCGTGCGCCAGCGCACATCCCCCGGGCTTAAGGTGAACGACTGAGCTACATCGTCGCATGCCAACCCCCATTCACTGTTATCCAAGCGAATAACAAACCGGTAGTTGTCCCGCGCACCGGCAGGCACTCTACCCGCCATAATCCATTCTGCGGTATCCACAACTCTCAGATTTTGATGAGAATTCGAGCGTATGCCCATGTACCAGCGAGGGCTACCGGGAATGGGCCGAATGTCCCCTTCTATTCGGTGAATAGCACCGAGTAACACGAGAGGAACCGCTAGCTGCAGGCCGGCTACGGTAAAAATCAAACATTCGAACGGCCGTTCTGACCACTCTGGGCGTAATGCGGGTGTTTCCGGCGCCAGTTCTATTGCTGGTGCTGGCGCGGAAGCCATTGCCTCTTGGGCTCGCAAGGGTTGAGGCGGTGCTTCCACCCGAGGCGCAGGTTTTGGCCTGGGCCGAGCCACAGGCTTGCGCACTGGCGCCGGCCTTGGTTCTGGCTTTATTTCGAGAGCCGGCTCCGGCTCTCGAATATCTTCACTCAAAGCCGTATCGGTTGCGGTATGCAGCAATTCATCCAGATAGCAGGCTATGGCGTTGGTGGGATCTGCCAGCATTGTCAATTTTTCGTCAGCCATTCTGGCGCTCCTCCACCGCACCTGTCCGTGCCAGCAATTCGTCCAGCAGATGCCGGTACGCCCGAACACCGTGGGTTTGCGCATCCAGTTTCGACGGAATAACCCCCGCCTGGCTGGCGTCGCGGAATTTTGTATCCACGGGCACGGCAGACTTCCACAGGGTGTCTTGGTAGGTTTTACGCAGCGAGTTCAGGCTCTTTACCGAGGCCTGAGTGCGCCGGTCGAACATCGTGGGCACGATGGTATAAGGCAGTTGATTCTTCTGAGAACGCATGATCATCTGCAGAGTATGCAACATACGCTCAAGGCCTTTGATGGCGAGGAACTCAGTTTGTACCGGAATAACCAAATGCTGCGCAGCCGCCAGTGCGTTAACCATCAACACCCCTAGCGACGGCGTGTTGTCGAGGATTACATAGTCGAAATCGTCCCACAACTGGGTAAGCGCCCGGGAAACGATCAGCCCCATGCCCTCCACGCCAACCATACGACGCTCCAGCGTAGCCAAGGCCGTGCTCGCTGGCAGCAAAGACAACCCCGGGCAACTGGTTTCAGTAATAAGCTGAGCGGGCAAACCCTCGGGCACCTTGCCCTGGTCCTGGAAAAGGTCAAAAACACTGTGTGCGAGAGTATCTGGGTCGTACCCGAACCAGCTGGTGAGAGAGCCATGGGGGTCGAGATCAACCACCAGAACACGTTTTCCACGCTCCGCCAGCAAGCCGCCCAAAGCGACCACTGAGGTGGTTTTACCCACACCACCTTTCTGATTGGCTACTGCCCAAATTCGCACGTGTTCACTCCAAAAATACGTTATTACGACCAACTAAAAACCCGTTGTATTCCAGCTTATCGGCCAGTTCCTGCGCAACTTGAACAGGGGTGGGGTTTCTAGCGCATGACACCTCGGATGCTGGCATCGCGGGAGATCAAAAGTACGACACGCCGGTTACGCCGACGCCCTTCTTCTGTGTCGTTGCGGGCCAAAGGCTGGTGCTGCCCGTACCCAACCGCAGCCATACGTTCAGGCTCAATGCCATCCATACCCAACATGCGCACAACTGCGGCCGCTCGCGCCGCTGACAATTCCCAGTTCGAGGGAAAGCGAGCGGTTCGAATAGGCTGATTATCAGTGAAGCCCTCAACCTTTAACGCGTTATCCCGATTCTTAAGAACTCGCGCTATTTTGTCGATCACATCAAAAGCATCGTAGTGTGGTTCAGCGTCGCCACTGCCAAAAAGTAGGCTATCCGGCAGGTTTAGCGCCAGCCACTGGTCATTGGTTTCAAGCGTAACCACCCCACGGTCGATCAAATCATCAAACTCCATGGCCAGCTGATCTGCCATGATACGTAGGGCCTCAGTACGTTCCTGCGTGTCCTGATCCGGGTTTCTGGGGGCTTCCGTTACCGCTGGAGGAATAATGTCTTCAGAGGGGCCAACCTCAGGGCGCGAAGGCTGATCACCCACTTCGATAGGCTGAAAGGATCGCTGGGGTGCATTAAAAACGCCCGAAAGCGTTTCTGAAAGCACTTTGTACTTGCCCTCGTTTACCGACGACACCGAGTACATCACAACAAAAAAAGCAAACAGAAGGGTTATGAAATCCGCATAGGAAATCAGCCAACGCTCTTTGTTGTGCAAATCGTCCTGGGGTGGCCTGCGACGCCGCATAATAGAAACCGGGTGTGCTTACTGCAGGAAGCCCCGCAGCCGCAATTCAATGGATTTAGGGTTCTCACCCTCCGCAATGGCAATAAGGCCGTCGATCATCATGTCCTCGTACCTTGAGCGCTCCTTAACCAAGCCGCGCAGCTTGTTAGCAACCGGGAAAAACAGCAAGTTCGCCAGCGCTACGCCGTATATGGTTGCTACAAATGCCGTAGCGATACCGCTGCCAAGGGACTGAGGATCCTCAAGATTGGTCATTACCTGAATCAGCCCCATAACAGCACCGATGATGCCTATCGTCGGTGAATAGCCGCCCATAGCTTCAAACACCCGGGCGGATTCCATATCGCGCTCTTCCCGGCAATCTAGATCGATTTCCATAATGCTACGTATGGTTTCTGTTTCTGCCCCATCCACCAGCAGCTGCAAGCCTTTTCGAGCGAAATTCTCCGGCTCTTTTTCAGCCAGCCCTTCCAGGCCAAGCAACCCTTGCTTGCGGGCTTTTACACTCCAGTCGATCACCTTACCAATGCCATCTTCAACGCTGATATAGGGTGGAAGAAACACCCATCGGGACTGCGTAGAGGCCCGCTTGAGCACCGGCCAGGAGGTTTGAAGAATGGTCGCAGCTAGAGTACCGCCAATCACTATAATCGCCGCAGGGCCATTGAAGAGCGAGCTTATAGCGCCGCCCTCAAGTAGATTGCCGCCGAGAATGGCCGCAAATGCGAGTACAACACCGAGGATGCTTAGAACATCCATCAGCAAACGCCTTCAATCAGGCGTGGGCCTATTTCGTCCAGCGAAAGAACCTCATCAGTAAGACCGGCTTTCGCAACCGCCATGGGCATGCCATATATCACGGATGACTTTTCATCCTGAGACCAGATTGGCGAGCCACTCTGCTTCATCATCCGGCAACCTTCTCGGCCATCAGACCCCATGCCGGTAAGAATCACACCAAGGGTTTTGCCTGGGTATGCGCGGGCAAGGGAGCCAAAGGTAACGTCCACACAGGGACGATAGTTCAGCCGCTCATCGCCTGGGAGAATTCGCACCCGGGGTTGGCCGCTGCGGTGTTCAACCATCATCTGTTTGCCACCCGGGGCAAGCAATGCCAAGCCAGGGCGAAGGATGTCGCCGTCCTCTGCCTGCCGTACTTCTATCTTGCAAAGCTTGTTCAGGCGCTCCGCAAAGGCTGGCGTAAAACTCGCTGGCATGTGCTGAACTAACACAATCGGTGACGGAAAAGACGCGGGTAAGGTTGTCAATACACGCTGAAGCGCCACTGGACCGCCGGTGGAGGTTCCAATACCCACAACGGCATAATGTCGCGCTGGGCTTTTGTGTGAGGCGCGCCTGGGAGGTGCCTCCTGCACCGGCTGTGCGCCCTTGCGAGCAGCCGGTGCAGGGCGGCGTGAAACAGGCGGCCTGACGGCCGCCGGGCGCGAAGTTGAAGGCGCTGCAGGTGGTGGCGAAGGTGTACGACTGGCTGGCCGGCTGCGTGCGACATCAAGCACTCGATCTATAAGAATTTTCTGCAGTTGGCCGTCATCCCGGGCGATTTCCTCAAAGTTTTTGGGCAGGAAATCCACCGCCCCGGCTTCAAGTGCATCCAGTGTGATTCTGGCGCCTTCATAAGTGAGCGAGGAGAACATCAGCACGGGTATAGGGTGCTTCGCCATGATTTCGCGCACAGCCGAAATACCGTCCATAATCGGCATTTCGTAATCCATGGTAATGACATCCGGGCGCAATGATTCTGCGAGCTCAACGCCTTCTCGGCCGTTGGCAGCCAAACCCACCACGCGGATCTGACCCGACGAGGTCAGTATCTCCGTCAGCCGTTTGCGAAAGAACCCTGAATCGTCAACGACCAGGACAGACACTGTCATCCGTTTCTCCTATCGAAAATCCTTTGTCCCTCAGAGCTCCGCTTTAATAGAGAGCTTTCAGCCTTAACAGAAAGCTCTCAACTGTAATGCTGCAGCAGACTAGGAACATCAATAATAAGTGCAATACGGCCATCGCCGGTAATCGTCGCGCCAGCCATACCCGGCGTTCCCTGAAGCCCCCGACCAAGCGGCTTAATCACCACTTCTTCCTGGCCAACCAACTGATCTACAACAAAACCAACCTGGCGAGTCCCCATGGAAACAATGACAACATGCCCGTTTTTAGTGTTGCCCGTGTCCGTAGAACCCTTAATCAACCAGCGTTTTACATGGAACAGTGGAAACACCTTGTCGCGCACAACAACACACTCGCGGCCATCCACAATGTTGGTGCGAGTCAGATCCAAGTGGAAAATCTCCACCACGCTCACCAGTGGCAGCGCGAAAGACTGATCACCCAACATAATCATCAGCGTTGGCATAATAGCCAGAGTCAGAGGCACTTTAATGATGATGCGAGAGCCCTTCCCCAAGGCTGAAACAATGCTGAGCTGGCCGTTGAGCTGGTTGATTTTGGTTTTCACCACATCCATGCCTACGCCCCGACCCGAGACGTCAGAAATCTGCTCCTTGGTGGAGAAGCCAGCAGCGAAAATTAGATTGAAACACTCTGTCTCGGTGAGGCGGTCAGCGGCGTCCTGATCGTAAATCCCTTTCTCTACCGCTTTACGGCGTAGCACTTCGGGGTCCATGCCAGCGCCATCGTCATCGATGGACAGAAGAATATGATCCCCTTCCTGTTCTGCAGAAAGGGTAACCGTACCCTGCCGCGGCTTGCCGGCTTTTTCGCGTACATCCGGTGCTTCAATACCGTGATCGACAGAGTTGCGAACCAAGTGAACGAGTGGGTCTGAAAGGGCCTCGACGAGGTTTTTGTCGAGATCCGTATCCTCCCCGTGCATAACCAAGGCCACTTCTTTTTTCAAGCTCCGGGCAAGATCGCGAACAACACGCGGGAAGCGGCCGAATACCTTCTTGATTGGCTGCATCCGGGTCTGCATGACCGCAGCCTGAAGATCCGTGGTCACCACATCCAGGCTGGAAACCGCCTTGTGCATGTGCTCGTCTTCACTGTCGGAGCCAAGGCGCTGGAGCCGGTTACGCACCAATACCAGCTCACCCACCATGTTCATGATGTCGTCTAGGCGTTTGGTATCGACGCGTACGGTCGTTTCCGCCGCTGGCGCTGACTCTCTGGCGGGTGCTTTCGCCGCTGGTTTTACTTCAACCTTTTTCTCAGGCTCGGCCTTCGCGGGTTTAGCTTTCTGCGGCGGAGGATTCGCAGGTTTGCTACCGGAATCTTCAGTTGTAGGGCTTCCGCCCTTGCCATGAAGCTCGTCCAACAGGTTTTCAAATTCGTCGTCGGTGATCAGCTCGCCATCACTGCCCGCGGCCGGTTTAGCGGCCTCTGTGGCTTTGGTATTTTCGTCGGCAGCCGCTTGCGCCGCAAACTTGCCTTTGCCGTGCAGTTCATCCAGTAGAGCTTCAAACTCATCATCGGTGATGTCATCACCGGAATCACTGCCAGCCCCGTCGTTATTGCCCGCAGGTTGTTCGGTCGCCGGGCTCTTGCCAGCCCCGGAAATAGGCGCTTCTCCATGGAGGGCATCCAGCAGTTGCTCAAATTCGTCGTCGGTAATATCGCCGCCGTCCTGAGCATCTTCACTTGGCTCAGGGGTGTCGGTAGGTTCAGCGGCGGCAGCCTGGGGCTGGGCAAGGGCATCTAATGCGGCAATCAACTCGTCAGGCGCGGCGACAAGCTCTTCACCAGTACGCACCTGATCAAACATAGCCTTCACGTGATCCAGAACTTCCAGAACAACGTCCATTAGCTCCGAATCCACCGCACGCTTATGATTGCGCAGGATGTCGAACACGTTCTCGGCTGAATGGCAGCAGCTAACCAGCGCATCCAGCTGCAGAAAGCCTGCTCCACCCTTTACGGTATGAAACCCACGAAATATGGCGTTCAGCAGATCGCTGTCATCCGGATGTTGTTCAAGATCAACAAGCTGTTCAGACAGCTTCTCGATAATCTCCCCGGCTTCTACAAGGAAGTCCTGCAGGATCTCATCATCGGCATCAAACGCCATGGGTTAACCTCATATATTCAGAAACCGAGACTGGACAACAGGTCGTCTACGTCGTTTTGTCCCGAGACTACATCTTCACGCTCTTCAGCCTTCATCTGAGGCCCTACACCCTGCTCGGCAGACACTTCGTGGCTATCAATCTGATGCACCGTGCCGGTGAGCTGATCAACATGGCTGGCCATGACCACTAGGCTGAGCATCTGCTCTTCCACTTCTTTTACCAGCGCAGTAACGCGCTGAATCACTTGGCCTGTCAGATCTTGGAAATCCTGCGCCAACAGAATCTCGGACAGGCTGCTGTAAATAGTGTCCGCATCCTTAGTGACGCTCAGAAAAAACGCGTCGATACGCCCATAAAGTTCACGGAATTCAGCTGGCTGCATCTCGCGACGACGCAGGCGCTGCCATTCTTCCCTTAATGAAGTCGCTTCGTCGCGCACTACGTGGGCCAGTGGCATGCTTTCTTCAACCAGATCCATGGTGCGATTGGCAGCCTGGCCAGTCATTTGAACAACGTATGCCAACCTGTCTGACGCGTCTGTCATCACCGACAAAACTTCTTTCTGCTCTTGGCTGCGCGGAACTATCTGGAAGTTGCGGATTGCCTCATGCAGTGTTCGGGTCAGGCGGCCAACTTCGCGATAAAGACTTTGGTCTCTGACGTCGCTCAGCTCATTGATCAGGCTCATGGAGCGGGCATAATCCCCGCTTTCAACGCTTTTCACGAGCTCTGCAGCCTGCTGCCGGAGCTTTTCAGTTACCTCTGTCTCAAGACCTCGGTGGTCTTTCTTGTCATCACTCATACGAGCCGTCCGATAGCTGTTTACTGGATTCGCTCAAAGATTTTCTCGATTTTATCTTTGAGAACGGCGGCCGTAAAAGGCTTTACAACATAGCCATTCACGCCAGCTTGAGCAGCGGCCACAATCTGATCGCGTTTGGCTTCGGCGGTAACCATCAAGACAGGGAGGGTTTTCAGATTTTCATCAGCCCGCACCGCTTTGAGCAGATCAAAACCGGACATTCCGGGCATGTTCCAATCTGTCACCAAGAAATCGTACTTACCGCTTTTAAGCATGGGCAAAGCGGTATTGCCGTCATCCGCTTCATCAACGTTGGTGAAGCCCAGATCACGGAGCAGGTTCTTAATAATCCGTCGCATTGTGGAGAAGTCGTCCACAATGAGAATTTTCATGTTCTTGTCCAAAGGGACCTCCAGTTAGTAACATCCGTTAGCTGTCAGTTTCGTTGCGCCATTCCGAAAGCCGGCCACGCAGCCGCAACGCCGCTTGGCTGTGTATCTGGCTGACTCTGCTTTCACTGACGCCAAGCACTGCGCCAATTTCCTTGAGGTTCAGTTCTTCCTGGTAATACAAGCTCAGTACAAGCTTTTCCCGCTCTGGAAGCTGCTCTATTGCGGCAGCTAGACTGCTTCTAAATGCATCAGAAGACAGGTCATCCAACGGATTATCACTGGTCTCTAATTCTTGTATCGGCAGCTCTCCGGATTCATTGAGCTCATCAAGGCTAAAAAGTCGCCCACTGTTAGTATCGGACAGAGTGGCATGGTATTCAGAAAGCTCCATGTCGAGCTCTTCGGCCACTTCTACGTCCTGGGCTTCACGGCCTTCGCGATCCTCAACAGCCTTGATAGCGCGGGCTACACGACGTGCATTCCGGTGAACGGAGCGTGGGACCCAGTCGCCTTTACGAATTTCATCCACCATGGCACCACGAATGCGTATGCCAGCATAGGTTTCAAAGGTTGCGCCTTTGGTTGCGCTGTAGCGTTGGGCGGCTTCTAGCAGCCCGATCATTCCAGCCTGCATTAGGTCGTCTAGCTGTACCGAAGCCGGCAGCCGCGCCAAAAGATGGAGCGCAATTTTCTTGACCAGGAGCGCGTGCGTCTCAATGAGCTCTGAGGGACTTTTCACGCCTGACTGGTGGTAGATTCCCAGGTTTTTCGCCAATGTCATGCATCCGGTTTTGTTTGACGGGATCCGTTTCAGACTTCGACGAGCCGCTCCACAAAAAACTCTAAGTGTCCGCGGGGAGATGAAGGCAGCGGCCAGCTCTCAACCTTGTCAGCCAACGCTTTGATCGCAAGTGAGGCTTTGGCCCGGGGATAAGCATCCAGCACCGCCCTCTGGCGCTGAACCGCTTTCTTCACAGCTTCGTCGTAAGGCACCATACCCACATACTGTAATGCCACATCTAGGAAGCGCTCAGTCACTCGGGTAAGTTTTTCAAATAGATGGCGGCCTTCCTGCTCATTGCCCACCTGGTTGGCAAGGATGCGGAAGCGGTGGGTGCCGTAGTCACGATTCATCAATTTAATGAGGGCGTAGGCGTCGGTAATGGATGTTGGCTCATCGCAAACCACCAGCAGCAGTTCTTGAGAGGCCCGCAGAAAGCTCACAACCGACTCTGAAATACCGGCAGCGGTATCTACAATCAACACATCGATTTGATCACCCAGTTCGCTGAACGCGTTGATCAGCCCCGCGTGTTCCATGGAGCTGAGCTGAGTCATACGCTGAGTGCCGGACGAAGCCGGAACAATCTTGATGCCACACGGCCCATCCACCAGAACGTCCCTGAGATCGCATTTGCCCGCTAGGACATCCTGCAGGGTGTTGTTAGCCGTGACGCCAAGCAGCACATCAAGGTTACCAAGACCAAGGTCGGCATCGAGCAAAACAACACGACGACCCTTCTGGGCCAGAGCGATGCCAAGGTTGACCGAAATATTACTCTTGCCAACCCCGCCTTTGCCGCCGGAAACCGCTATTACCTGTACCGGATGTGCTTTGCTCATACTATTTATTATCTCTTGCCACGTTTAGCCGGATTTCATTTATAGCCGGGTATAACTTCGATATTCAGAGCCTTAGGCCATTTCGCGCGGGCGCTCTGTGCCAGGCACTCTCTGTGCAGCTGCCTGTTGCTGAAGCATTTTCAGGCGCTCGACCGCCAAGCGTACAAGCGGAACAGCTTCAGCATGATGCAGATCTCCCGGGATCTTCTGCCCATCTGTGTAATAAGCCACCGGCAACCCGGTTTCCATCACAAAGCCCAGAGATTCGCCTAGAGTTAGGCCTTCGTCAATTTTCGTTATCACGCAGCCCGTTAGATTAGCCATCTTATAGCAATGCCAGACGGATTTCATAATACGCGGCTGGCTGGTTGCGGAAACTACTAGGTGCGTGCGCACGTTGTGGTGACTGCGGGCCAGCTCTGTCAGCTGCTCCTGATAGCCTTTGTCAGAACTGGTTAGCCCTGCCGTATCAATTAGTACCAGATGGCGGTCCGACAACTCATCAAGAATATCATCCAGGGTGTTGCTTTCGTCCACCACCCGAACTGGTACGTTCAGAATGCGACCAAACACGAAAAGCTGCTCATGCGCCGCAACCCGGTAACGGTCTGTGGTGACCAGTGCCACGGAATCGGCGCCGTACTTCAGTACATAACGGGCGGCCAGCTTGCCAATTGTGGTGGTCTTGCCGGAACCCGTGGGGCCGACCAACGCATAAACACCGCCTTCGTCTAGCCACTCTTGGTGGGGCGTGCGTAAGCCGGTGACGAGCATTTTCAAGGACTGTTTCCAGCCATCATCCAGCTTTCCGCCCTTGTGGCGACGGGAAAGCGAGCCTGCCAACTCCGAGCTCAGGCCAAACTCTTGCAACCGTTCTGCTAGCCGTTGCTGAACCGCACTGACGCCGGTTTTTGCTGGCTCACTATGCTGGCCACTCATGAGATCCCGCAATGAGCTGATTTCTGCACGCATGCGAGCAAGCTCATCGGAATAGTCTGTATGACTGCTGACGCCAGAAGAAACCGGCTCATCAAAACTGCCATTCACCGCTTGGTGCAAATCTGCAAATGACGCTTCAGAATAGCCCTGGCTTCGCTCGGCCCGATTTTCGCGCACGTCACGAATGCGGGAACGGGAGCGGCTTAGCTCATCTTCCAGCCGGCGGTGACGCTCTGCCTGCATTTCAGCAAGGCGAGCACCATTGGTGGCTTCGCTGGCCTCCTCGCCCAGACTCTGCCGCGCCATATTTTCGTCATAATCCAGTGCCGTAACAATTTCAACGCCATCGTCTACCCGGCGGTTAGAAAGGATGACAGCATCGGGACCCATCTGTTCACTGACTTGCTTCAGTGCTTGGGCCATGCTTTTGGCAAAAAAACGTTTCACTTTCATGATATTGCATCCTCCACCGGCAACGCTGTACCCGCGCTGTCCGTTCTTTCATCCGCGTGCTTATTGGCCCACGGACGCCACGATCGTAATTTGCTTGTTATCCGGTATTTCCTGGTAGGAGAGCACGTGCAGCCGCTCCACACCGAAACTTGCAAACTTTGCGAGCACCGGCCTTAAGGGGCCAGATACCAGCAGGATGGCGGGTTTACCAAGCACTTCCTGGCGCTGAACGCTGTCTTGCAGAGAGCGCTGCAGCTTTTCCACCATATTCGGCTCCAGAACCATGCCTATATCCTCCTGGCCGCCAGATTGTTGACTCTGCTGAACAGACTTAAGCAATAACTGTTCCAGATCTGGATCTAAGGTAATAACAGGTATCTCCGGATCACTGCCACAGATGCTCTGAATAATCATCCGTCGCAGCGCCTGACGCGCCACAGTGGTCAGCAGCCTTGGGTCCTGACTCTTGGGGTGCACGTTCACCATGGCTTCGGCAATGGAGCGCATATCCCGAATGGGCACCTCTTCTTTGAGCAGGTTCTGCAGCACCTTCAACAGCAGGCTGATGGACATCGTGGTTGGCACCAGCTCTTCCGCCAGCTTAGGCGAAGCTTTTTCCAGCTGATCCAGCCATTTTTGAACTTCTTCGTGGCCCAACAATTCATGAGCATGTTTTTGCAGTACCTGGTTCAGGTGCGTAGCCACCACGGTGCTGGCATCCACCACCGTATAACCCAGCGTTTGGGCTTGGTCTTTTTTCTCTGGCTCAATCCAGCTCGCATCCAGACCAAAGGCGGGGTCCTTGCCTTCAATACCTTCTATTTTTCCGAACACTTGGCCTGGGTCGATTGCCAACTCGCGGTCGGGGTGAATGTCTGCCTCTGCGATGGTTACGCCCATCAACGTGATGCGGTACACATTGGGCATGAGGTCCAGGTTGTCGCGAATGTGTACGGAGGGCATAAGGAAGCCCATGTCTTGCGACAGCTTTTTACGCACGCCCTTTATACGGCTTAACAGTTGCCCACCCTGGGATTTATCAACCAGTGGTATAAGGCGGTAGCCGACTTCTAACCCGACGATATCCACCGTTGCCACGTCGTCCCAACCCAGCTCCCGGGTTTCTCCCGGCGCAGGTAACTGGCGGCCGGGGTCGCCACCGGCATCACCGGCCAGCGGTGCATCACGGCCCCCAGAGCCGGCCAGAGCACCGGCGCCTCGACCGGGGAACGCACCTCCATCTTCCACGGTCTGCCTATCTTTATTCCAGATAAACCAAGCGCCTGCGGCAGCGAGACCCCCAAGCCCAAGAAATGCCACATGGGGCATCCCAGGAATCAAGCCCAGGAGAATAAGAATGCTCGCCGCAATCGCCAGAGCCTTGGGCGCATTGAACAGCTGCTGAAGAATCTGCCCGCCCATATCCTGGCTGGTACTCACCCGGGTAACCATGATCGCAGCAGAGGTAGAAAGCAGCAGTGACGGAATCTGGGCAACCAAGCCATCACCTATGGTGAGCAGCGCGTAGCGCTCCATGGCGAGGCCGAAATCAAGGTCGTGCTGGAGCATACCAATGGCGACACCCCCAATAATATTGATGGCCAGTATCAACAGGCTAGCAACGGCATCACCCTTCACAAACTTGGAGGCACCGTCCATGGAGCCGTAGAAATCTGCCTCCTGTGCTATATCCTCACGCCGGAGCTTGGCTTCATCCTGATTAACCAGGCCCGCGTTCAGATCGGCATCAATAGCCATCTGCTTGCCCGGCATTGCATCTAGGGTAAACCGTGCGCTTACCTCCGAAACCCGGCCCGCACCTTTTGTGACCACCAGGAAGTTAATGATCATCAAAATGGCGAACACCACCAAGCCGACCGCGTAGTTGCCACCGATCAGAACCGCACCAAAAGATTCGATAACCTTACCCGCAGCATCGCCCCCCTCGTGCCCTTCCAGCAGCACAATCCGGGTAGAAGCCACGTTGAGCGCCAGGCGCAACAGGGTTGCCACCAGCAACACGGTTGGGAAGGACGCAAATTCCATCGGCCGCAGTGCGTAAACGCACACAAGCAGAATGACAATCGAGAGCGTAATGTTGAACGTGAAGAATACGTCCAACAAAAAGGCGGGCATGGGCAGTATCATCATGCCCAACAAACCCATCAACATAATGGGTACGCCGAGGTTGCCACGCGTCAGGAATTTGACGTTATTAAGGAGTAAAGCTTTGTCCATACCCTAAGCATCTCCGATTCACTGTTTCTGAAGGCGTTTTGAAGGTCGAGATTCTGACGCCAACGTGTCTTTCACTGTGTTACCGCAAGATCCATACCACTGTGTTCCGTTTTTCGTTCGAGAGGTGGCTTGGCCTGCCTGACTCACCTTGTAAGATGCGGTATCCTTGCGCCGCTTAAAAGCGATACTGAATCCCACAACCCCAGACCCAAAAACAGGTGAGCCCATGCCGATCCACGAGGTAAAACACCCCCTGATTCAACACAAACTCGGCCTAATGCGCCGTGCCGACATCAGCACTAAGAACTTCCGTGAACTGGCACAGGAAGTCGGCGCGCTGCTCACCTACGAAGCCACGAAGGATTTCAGCCTTCAAGAAAAGACCATTGAGGGCTGGGCCGGGCCGGTGACTGTGGAACAGATCCACGGCAAGAAAATCACCATCGTCCCCATCCTGCGGGCAGGCCTGGGTATGTTGGATGGGGTTCTGAGCCTGATTCCTGTAGCAAGAGTAAGCGTGGTGGGCCAGATTCGTGATGAGGAAACTCTGGAAGCCAGCACCTATCTGGAAAAGCTGGTCGGTGAACTAGACCAGCGTATGGCGCTGATCGTTGACCCGATGGTTGCCACAGGTGGTTCGATGATTTCCACCATCGACGTACTCAAGAAAGCCGGCAGCACTGAAATTCGTGCGCTGGTGCTGGTGGCGGCGCCAGAAGGCATTAAGAACGTGCTAGACAAGCACCCTGATGCGTCCATCTATACAGCGTCTGTAGACGACTGCCTGAATGAGAAAGGCTATATCCTGCCCGGGCTTGGTGACGCCGGCGACAAAATATTCGGCACCAAGCAAAAGGACGTTTGATCATGGAAGACCATACTAACGACTCAACTTGGAAACAGGCGCTCGCTGGCTCACAAATGCTGCTTGTGGCCTTTGGCGCACTGGTGCTTATGCCACTGCTCACCGGCCTCGACCCCAACGTTGCGCTCTTTACCGCTGGCCTTGGCACGCTGATTTTTCATATTGTAACCGGGGGTCAGATTCCGATCTTCCTGGCCTCATCCTTTGCGTTTATCGCACCGGTTATTGCTTCCAAGGGTAGGTTCGGCCTTGAGGAAACCATGGGCGGGCTGATGGCTGCGGGTATTCTTTATATCCTGCTTAGCGGCGCAATACGGCTGCGCGGCACCGGCTTTGTAACGCGCCTGCTGCCCCCTGTGGTTATCGGGCCGGTTATTATGGTGATTGGCCTAGGGCTGGCGCCACTCGCGGTACATATGTCTTCGGGCCGCACCGGCGATGGGAGCGTGCAGCTAATCCCGCAGAACACGGCACTTTGGATTGCGATGATCTCGCTGACCGTGACCATTGTTGCGTCAGTCTGGTCCAAGGGTATCTTCCGGCTGATTCCGATCATGTTTGGTGTGATTGTCGGTTATATCCTGTCCGCTTTCGCAGGCATTGTTGATACCACCCCGATTCAGCAGGCGGCCTGGCTCGCGGTTCCCAACTTTGTGGCACCTGAGTTCAGCTGGGGCGCCATCCTGTTCATGATTCCGGTTGCCATTGCGCCGGCGATTGAGCATATCGGCGACATTCTGGCGATTGGCAATGTTACCCGCAAAAACTATCTCGAGAAGCCGGGCCTGCACCGCACGCTCCTAGGCGATGGCCTGGCTACCAGCGCTGCGGCTTTGCTAGGCGGGCCACCCAACACGACTTACTCTGAGGTGACCGGCGCGGTGATGCTAACCCGTAACTTTAACCCGAAGGTGATGTGGTGGGCTGCTTGCACTGCCATCGTGCTGGCCTTTGTGGGCAAATTCGGCGCGGTTCTGCAAACGATTCCGGTGCCGGTTATGGGCGGCATTCTGTGCCTGCTGTTCGGTTCCATTGCAGTGGTGGGTATGAGCACGCTGATTCGACACCAGGTGGATCTATCCCAGGCACGGAATCTGGTTATCGTGGGTGTGACGCTGGTGTTCGGTATCGGCGGCATGGTTCTCGGCCACCTTGAGGGTATCGCGCTGTGTGCGGTGGCCGCCATTATTCTGAACTTGGTACTCCCCGGCAGCCGGGATGCCTGGGGCAAGGCGATTTACGAGCACAAAGAAGACTAACAATAACTCCTATGGTGCCTTCTGGCGCTGGTGCATGTCTGTAGGCAGCCTATTATTTTGATCCCTGCAGGCTAGAAACCAAATCAAATATCCCGCCGCAAGTCCGAAGGTATTGGGAAGTCAGGCATACCAGGCTTCTCGCCGCGCCCCTTGCGGAACTGTCGGAGCTGGAACACGTATGCCAGCACTTGCGCGATGGCCATGTATAAGCCATCGGGGATTTCGTCACCTATCTCGCTGTTGTGATAAACAGCACGAGTTAACGGTGGCGTGCGAAGGATTTCGACTTTGTGCTCACGGGCGATTTCCATGATCTTGAAGGCGGTTTGATCATTGCCTTTGGCCACGACCATGGGCGCGCCCATGGAGTCGGGGTTGTACTTCAAGGCCACCGCATAGTGGGTCGGGTTGGTAATAACCACGTCGGCAGTGGGCACGTCCTGCATCATACGACGCTGGGACATTTCGCGTTGAAGCTGGCGGATTTTGCCTTTGACCTCAGGCTTGCCTTCAGAATCTTTGTGTTCGTCTTTAACTTCCTGCTTGGTCATCCGCAGCTTTTTCTGATGATCGAAGATCTGGAACGGCACGTCTATCAGCGCAATGATGATGGTGGCGCAGGAGAGCAAAAAGAAGCTCCAGCCCAGTGTCCAGAGTACGTGCTCCATGGCGGGCATCGCGGGCTCATCCGCGATTGAGAGCAGGTCTTCGGTACGGGCATTCAGTATGAGAATAGCTAGCGTCATAACCAGCCCGACTTTGGCGATGGCTTTGACCAGCTCAATCAGGGAGCGCGCGGAGAACATCCGGCCCAAGCCTTTCATGGGGTCCATGCGGTTAAGTTTAGGGGCTATGGCCTTGCCACTAAACAGCAAACCGCCTATGCCGATAGAACCGGCAATGGCGGCGATGATCAGGAGTAATAAGATTGGCGCAAGTGCCCAAGCGGCTTCTTTGGCGGAAGCCAACAGCTGAACACTCATGTGCCGGGTGTCGAATATGGCAGAGCGTTCCAAGGTGAAACTATCACGCATGATGGCTTCCATGGAGGCCCCCAGTTGAGTGCCAAACATCAATAGGCCGCCGGCGCCAGCGATCAATACGGCCATGGTGGCCAGCTCTTTTGATCGGGCAGTCTGACCATCCTCCTTGGATTTTTCGATCTTTTTGGGGGTGGCCTCTTCGGTTTTCTCCTGACTATTGTCGTCTTCAGCCATATTTTGACTCTTGGGGTATCAGGCTCGCTAAGGCTGTCCTTGCAAGCCCCTCATAAACTCAAAGGTTTGCCGGGTGTATTCTTGGAAGTGCGGCAAGAAATTGGCGTGCAGCACCCATATAGCAAACAATCCAAACATCAGGCCAATCGGAAAGCCTAACGCAAAAATGTTCATCTGGGGGGCCGCTCGGGTCATTACGCCAAAGGATATGCTGACGATGAGTACGGCGGTCACTGCCGGCAACGCTAGCAACATGGCGGAGGTGAACATCCAGCTTATACGGTGCGCCAACTCCCATACACCTACCTGGCCCAGACCTTCCATGCCAATAGGCATTGTTCGGAAACTTTCGATAAAGATTTCAAATGCCACAAGATGGCCGTTCATGGCCAGGAACAGCAAGGTGACAGTAATGGTGTAGATTTGCGACAGCACAGGTACGTTAACGCCGTTGGCAGGGTCGACCATGGAGGCGAAGCCCAGGCCCATTTGCATGGCAATCATCTGGCCGGCAACGACGAACAGTTGCCAGAGCGCAGTCAGAGCGAACCCCATACCTACGCCAATCAGAATCTGTTGCAAGGTAATGACAACCGCATCGGCGCTCAGGGCTTCAACCCGCGGCACTTCTGGGATCATGGGCACGATCAATATGGTCATTAACAGCGCAAGCCCCAAGCGCACCCTGGCAGGCACCAGTTGGGTACCAAAAATGGGAATGACCATCAAAAAGCTGGCCAAGCGGAACAGTGGCCAAAGATACTGCCCAACCCATTGGCCGAGCATATCTGCATTGATTTCCGCAGGGGTCATGAATTAGCCAATCAGGTAAGGAATACGGGAGATAAGTCCGTGCGCATAGTCCAGAAGCTTGGTCAACAGCCACGGCCCCAGGACAATGAGCGCGATGAGCGTTACCAACAGCCGCGGCAGAAAACTGAGGGTTTGTTCGTTAATTTGGGTGGCAGCCTGAAAGGTACTGACCACCAGGCCAATCACCAAGCCAGGCCCAATGATCACGGAGGCAAAGAGAACAATCATCCACAAGGCTTCCCGGATGATGTCGATAACGGTTTCCGGAGTCATGGCGCTCTCCTGTATTTGATAACCGGCCTATATCCCATAACTGGCAGCCAGCGTACCCATAATCAGGGCCCAGCCATCCACCAAAACAAACAGCATGATCTTGAACGGTAGCGAGATGATGATGGGTGACAGCATCATCATACCCATAGCCATCAGTACACTGGCGACAACCATGTCGAGAATCAGAAACGGTATGAACAGTATAAACCCTATCTGGAACGCCGTTTTAAGCTCGCTAGTTACGAAGGCGGGCATCAGAATCCAGAAAGAGACGTCCTGCGCTGTATCGTACTGAACGTCTGCAATACGCATGAATAGCGCTAGGTCGTCTTCTCGGGTCTGCCCCAGCATGAATTCCTTAAAGGGTGCACTGGCAAGTTCGACAGCTTCCAGAGACGTCACTTCCTCCTGCAGATACGGCTGTAGCCCCACCTGGTTAGCTTCTTCAAGTACTGGCTTCATGATAAAAATACTGAGAAACAAAGCTAGGCCGAGCAATATCTGGTTTGAAGGCGTGCCCTGCAGGCCTATTGCCTGCCGTAAAATCGCAAACACCACGATGATGCGGGTGAAGGAAGTCATCATCATCAGCATGGCCGGCAGGAAGGTCAGCGCGGTCATTAATGCCAAAATCTGCAGAGTTACCGTGTATTCCTCAACGCCTTCGCCCTCACCGGGCTGAACCGTAAACGCAGGGATACCCGGCAGGTCTGCGAACGCTAATGGCGCCCAGAATAGGCCTGCGAGCACAACAAAGAGCGGAATGGATCGTTTGAGTGTTGCCACCATCATAGGGCTAATCATTCCTTGTTCGGAGCCGTCCAGGATTTGCCAATCATACTTTGCAGGCGCTTAGCAAAGTCTCCGGTATTCGCATTGCTGGTATCCACAACCGGCTCCTCAAAGACCTGTAGCGTCCGTATTGCAGATGGAGTGATCCCCAAAAGTATCTGCTGACCACCCACTTCAATCAGGGCGATGCGCTCCCGGGATCCTATGGCCATCACGGAGACCACCTTGATGGCATTGTTATTCATACCTGTCATGCCGTTCATCCGGCGAATGATCCAAGCACAGCCATAGATAATCGCGATCACCGCCAGCAAGCCGGCACCTAGGCTAAGCAAGGTGCCCATAGTATCCGGAGCATTGCCCGTAGCTTTAACCGCCGCGCTCTGTGGGGCTTTAGCCGTTTCTTCTGCGATCACAGGTGCGACCAATAAGAACAGTGACGCACCTGCTGTTTTTATATACATATTATTTTTGCAGCCGCTTGATGCGTTCGCCCGGGCTGATCACATCGGTCAGGCGGATGCCGAACTTTTCGTTAACCATAACCACCTCGCCATGGGCGATGAGCGTGCCATTAACCAACACGTCCAGTGGCTCACCTGCCAACCGATCCAACTCAATCACTGAGCCCTGGTTCAGCTGCAGAAGGTTGCGAATGGGTATCTGGGTATTGCCCACCTCCATGGAGATGCTGACAGGAATATCCAGAATCACATCCAGATCTGGTGGTGTCCCACCGCCCGGAGTCGCCAAGTCGCCTTCTTCGAACTCTTCCATAGGCGCTGCACGCACATTACTGGCGGTGCTCTCACCAGAATCGTCACCGGCCTTTTTCGTAGCCTGAGCCGGCTCATCGTCCGGTGACTCTTCGGAGCCTTCATCACCGGACTCGTCCATGGCCGCTTCCCATTCTGCTGCCAGCTTTTCGTCCTCGCTCAGCTCCTGACCGTCTTTATTGTCGTCAGCCATTGCGTCCTACCTTCAGTTGTTTTTTAACCTTGGGGCGTGTCGCCCGCTCATGAATTCTCAGCGCCAGTTTTCCGTCTCGGGTTCCCATGGTTGCCGTATAAATAGGAATGCCGTTGGCGGTGACTGTCAGATACTCGGGCACCTCTACCGGTATAATATCGCCGGCTTTCAGCTTGGCGATATCTCTCAGGGAAATCCGGCGTCGACAAACCGTCGTATTTACCGGGACATCGACCTCTTTGATATCTTCCTGCAGCGCATCAACCCAGCGCTCGTCCACGTCATCAACGTCGCTTTGCACACCAGAATCGAGCACTTCTCGGATCGGTTCAATCATCGAATACGGTAAGGCGAAATGCAGTTCGCCACCACCACCATCCAGCTCTATATGGAACGTGCTGACCACCACCACTTCACTCGGGCTGACAATGTTCGCCATGGCCGGATTAACCTCAGAACTGAGGTATTCAAAATCCACCTTAAGAACCGCTTGCCACGCTTCCTGCATGTCATGGAAAACCTGGTTAAGCACCATCTGCACAATGCGTGTTTCGGTGGGGGTAAATTCGCGCCCTTCAATCTTGGCGTGCCTGCCTTCACCTCCGAAAAAGTTATCTACCAGTTTGAAAACCAGCTTGGCGTCGAGAACAAAAAGCGAGGTTCCCCGCAACGGGCGAATCTTGCACAGGTTCAGGCTGGTGGGCACGTAAAGGGTGTGGATGTATTCGCCAAATTTCATGATCTGGACGCCGCCAGTGGAGACATCGGCATTGCGGCGCAGCAGGTTAAAAAGGCTGATCCGAGTGTAACGGGCAAAGCGCTCGTTGATCATTTCCAGCGTAGGCATCCGGCCACGGACAATACGATCCTGACTGGCGAGGTCGTAATCTTTTATGCCGGTCCCGTCAGCTTCTTCATCAGTATCAACGTCACCGTCATCCACGCCGTGGAGGAGCGCATCAATTTCATCTTGTGACAGTAAATCCTGCATACTTTGTCCTGCCGCTGAAAAGCTTTGCCCTTGTGTGGGCTCTATTACACAACCTACTGCACCACGAAGTTCCTAAACAGCACCTGGTTAACTGCGGGCTCACCTTCCTGCTCCAGCACCTGATTAACCGTGGCCAGCATATTGTCAGCCAAACCCTGCCGGCCTTCCGGCGTCTGCAATTCCGTAAAGCTGCTATTACTAAGTTGCATCACCAACTGACTGCGTATCAAAGGCAAGTGCAGCTTGGCTGCAGTTAGTGCCTGCGGATCTGTTGCCCCGAAGGCCACGTAAGCCTGGACGTAACGTTGACGCCCCTCACCCTGAACCGTCGTTACCAGAGCTTTTTCGATTGCCAGATAAACGCTGGGTGTAAAGGACTCTTCTGCCACCTCACCTTCCGACCCGGCATCGTCACCCATTCCGGGTAGGCCGCCACCAATGAACCACAGGGTTCCCCCGACCGACAGGGCAACCGCCAGTATCACCACAACGGTAAGAAGGATGATGAGCTTCAGTTTACCTTTTTTGGCCGGTACTGCCTCAGCTGTGCTGTTTTCTGCCATAGTGTTTTCGCCAGAAATCCGTCAATGAAGGTCGTTTTCCATGACTTTTAAAGATTGACTGCAAAGGGCGGGCCAGAAGGCCCAACCCTCCACTCAGAACCGCAGTTTAGCGTCGCAAGGGGGGATGGGCAAACGGGGGATTAGCGAGTAATGCTCAGTTACGGCAATACCGCTCAGGCAAAAATATCGACGGCGCCGTTCCAACTCAGATCAAGACTGCCGGCCTGCATCTCCTCACCACCACCTTCGACAGCTGAAAGCGCAGTACCTGAGCCGGGAGAAGAACCTTCTCCGTCGCCTGTACCCTGCTCTCCCGACTGGTTCTGGGAGTTGCTGGAGACGTCGAACTGAGCTAGAGAAAGCCCCTGCTCACCCAGCATGTCACGAAGCCGGTGCGAATGCAGTTCCAGCTGATCCCGAACCACCGGGTTCGCAGTGTGGACAGTGATGCTGGCCTGATCGTTTTGGACGCGAACACGGACTTCCATCGGCCCCATGTCAGGCGGAGTGAGATGAATCTCAGCAACCGACAGATTTTTGGCTGTGAGCCAGCTGAGTTTTCCCATCAGTTTGTCCCCCCATTCTGCGTGGTTTACAGGCACATCCACCGATGTCGCGTAACTCCTCAGGGGCACTTGCGTTTCTGTCGCCAGTTTGCCGGAGGTGTTGGTGCTTTGCTGAGAAACCAAATCTATAGCGGATTCAAACCGGGTGCCGGTCAGCAGGCTGGAGGGGTCCTTGGCACCCGCTTTTTCTCCAGCTGCCGGCATTAGTTGCAAGCCGGCCATCAATCCACCTGTCCCAGCCTGCCCAGGCTTACCTTCAACAAGCCCCGCGCCCTGCATTAGTACTGGATTATTCGCGGCCAGGCCGGCTGCACCCCCGGCCACTGTCGCCTGCCCAGTGGCGGGCTGTAACAAGGCCTGCAACTGGGTAAAGGTCAGCGGAGTTGTTAAGGCTTCCATTTCAGGCGCTGTCTCCGCACCCTTCCCGACAGCCTCATTAACCGCCTCTTCAACAGCCACATGGCCTTCGTCCTTTGCGGCGGCCTTGCCGCCGTTGCCAGATTCGCCAGTTTTTCGGGCCGGCTCGGCCTGGCTCGCTGACTGCGCACTGTCTTCTTTTCTGGCGTTTTTGGCGTCGGCTTGCCGGGCCTCGTCATTACGTTCGGATTGCTGGCGATCGAGACGTTTCTGCTCCGCACGGGAGACGGAGTCGTACCGGCTTTCACCCGCACCACTGTCACGACCGGAACCGGTTTTTGGTGCACCGGCATCATTCTGCATCCCTGGCGCAGGAGTCTGGGGAAGAACCATCTGTGTCATGGCAACCTCTTGCCGCTTTTGATCCGTAGATGCCTGATTCAGTCCATTTCAAGACTGCTTTGCAGGCGGTTTCCAAAACAGTTGCAAAAGCAATGCCAGCCAGATTCTGTCGTTGCCTAATAATTTTATCCGGCGCCGCGCGCCATCAACGTGTGAAGGCCATCTATCACTTGCTGAAACTCCGCCTCAATGGCGTCCAGCAAGGGGGGCGCGTCACTCAGGCGTTCGTCCTGTCCGGTTTTTTCCGCTTCCCGACACAGCTCTCCAAGACGCGGAGCCCCGATGTTGATACAACTACCCTTAAAACTGTGGGCAGTCTTGGCAAAGGCATCTGCCTCCCCCTCATTCATCGCCGCCTTCAGGCTCTCGATTCGCTCACGTGAGTCTTTAAGATAGGTTTGGATCAGCATCTCAAACTCGTCCTCCATTACGTCCTGAAGCTCTGCCAGAGCTTCTTCATCAAGGTGTGGCTTATCAACCATGACCAACTCCCTTGTATCTGTTAAAAGTGCTAATTAAAGGTACCAATCATAAACGATTTCCACCCGATTCCCCTGTTCGTGAAACCTGATAGATTTCGCTAGCCGCTTTAACAAAGCCAAGCCCCGGCCCCCATAACGGGCGCCGCTCTGCGCCATCTCCGTGGATTGCAGTACCGGATGCCTCTGGAAATCAAACCCTCGACCGCTGTCTTCACAAACAATACTCAAACGCCCACCCCAGTGCATAAGTTCGTGATAAAAGCTGAACCGAATATAATGGCCGCTCACTCTGTCCAAGCGCGCGGCGCGCTCGAAATAGTAGCGGTCAAAGCCTTCCGGAGTGTATTTCCACTCAGAGGGCAGCTCAAGCACGCCGTGCTCTAGTGCGTTATTGTACAGTTCGGAGAGCAGTGTATAAATTTCTCCGCTTTTACGCCGCAACCCCGGCACTTCCATGCAGATGTGAAGCAACAACGGCAAGGGGTTGAACTCCCCTAGCGTTCGCTCCTGGATTTCATACACACATTCCCATTCTGTCGGCCCCGCCAGAGCGGAGGGTTCCACGGTGTCTGGCAACGCTGTAAAGCCTGCCTCATCAACCATTTCTAAACAGCAGAGCGTAAGATCGTCACCAAACTTCTGATGCCCGGTAAACCTCTGCATCCCATTCATCAGCGCATCAAACGGATGCCCATCAGAGCCCGCGCTTTCGACCGCACGGCGCACGCCATCGGTCATTAACAACAACCGGTCACCGGGCTGAGATCTCACGGGTATCATTTCAGCGTTAAACTGCTCAGCATCTAGAATACCCAGCGGTAAATGTCGAGATGGCAGAATAGACCGCTCCGTACACGACCGAATCAACCACATATCGGGCAAGCCGCCATTCCAAATATTTAGTTGATTGAGCTCAAAATTCGCTTCAACCATAACAGCACAGCAGAACATCGTGCCCAAGACGCCTGAGCAGCGCCTTCAGTATCAGGTGGTCACTATCGTTGTCGTCCGCAATGAGTATTTTCAGGGGGCCACTTTCTGCTGCAGACTCTTCCATGAACGGTTCCAGCGGCCTGAGCAATCACCGGATGGTGAACAGCTGCTCGAAATTGGAAATGGTTAGAATTTTGCGGACATCGTTGTTGCAGTTCTCAATGGCTATGCTGGCATTGTCACCCCCGGCATAGTCCCTCAACAGGAGCAACATGCCTAGCGCGGAACTGTCGAGGTAAGTCGCGTCTGACAAATCCACAACATAGCCGCCGACATCTTTACCGCCATGCTCGTATGCATCGCGAAACGTCTGATGGGTACTGAAGTCAAAGCGCCCTTCTATTTTGATAATCAGGGTTTGACCGTCGTGACTGCTGCGGGTTTCAATCGGCATCCGCAAAACCTCCGGTGGTATTCGCTGAAGCATCTAGCTGCCATGGTTCACGCAGCCTGTTTGTATAAGGATAGCCCAGCACCGCCAGTTTGCATAAAATTACGATGGATTCAGCGCAAGTGTTAACGGCGGCGACGCGTAAAAGCACGGCCCGCCGCCTCATCGGATAGTTTCTGCTCCTGCAGATCCTGCGCCTTTGACTCTTGCTGACGACAGGTCGCGATGTATTTTTCCATGCCTCGCCGACGCTCCCAGGCTCGCTGCCACTCCTGCCGGCGGGTGTCAAAAACCGCCTCGACCTGGGCCAGCTGCTTTTGTTGTTGCACAATAACCTGATCAAGTTGCGCAATAAATGCCTGCCATGCCTGTAACCGGCTGACCTGCACCACGCCATGCTGGCTATTGCGAATTTGATCCCGGTACTCCTGCTGATAGCGATTTAAGTTTTTCACCTGTTCGCTATGCTGCTCCACCAGTTCACGGGCTTTGCCCATGTGCCCCAGCGCTTCCTTCTCTTTGCGCTCTTCCAGAGCAAGCACTACCCCCAGGCGTTGGGAACGCAACATCAACCATCACCTCGGTTGGCGCTGGCAGCCGCAGGATCAGGAACGGCAGATTTCCGGCGTTCTGGGGAGTACCGCTCGGGCACAACCGATAGCAGCCCCTCAATACTTTCTGGCAGCGAAGCGCGTTCGTTTAGATCCTGTTGCAGGAACTGGCGCATATTGCTGATATGGGCTATGGCAAAGTCGGTTTCCGGGTCGGAGCCTTTCACATAAGCGCCCACACTGATCAGGTCCCGCGCTTGCTGGTAGCGTGAATAAACCTGCTTGAAGCGCTGGGCACGGGCGAAGTGTTCGGTTTCTGTTACTTGCGGCATCACACGGCTGATGGAAGCCTCAACGTCGATGGCCGGGTAGTGCCCTTCTTCCGCCAACCGGCGGGAAAGCACAATGTGGCCATCGAGTATCGCCCTAGCTGCATCGGCAATAGGATCCTGCTGATCGTCACCTTCAGTCAACACGGTATAAAACGCGGTGATCGAACCGCCTCCGGGCAAGCCGTTACCTGTGCGCTCCACCAACTGCGGCAGTTTGGCAAATACGGAAGGTGGATAACCTTTGGTGGCCGGGGGCTCACCAACCGCCAGCGCAATTTCACGTTGGGCTTGGGCGTATCGAGTTAACGAATCCATCAGCAAAAGCACACGCTTGCCTTTGTCGCGGTAATATTCGGCAATCCGTGTGGCGAGCATGGCTGCTCGCAGGCGCATTAATGGTGAGTCATCAGCTGGAGAGGCAACTACAACCGATCGGGCCAACCCCTCCTCACCCAGAATGTCTTCAATAAATTCCTTAACCTCCCGGCCCCGCTCACCAATCAGCCCAACCACAGTGACATCGGCATCGGTAAACCGGGTCATCATGCCTAGCAGCATACTTTTACCAACGCCACTGCCGGCAAAAAGCCCCAACCGCTGTCCCTGGCCAACGGTCAACAAAGCATTGATAGCTCGGATGCCTACATCCATAGACTGCCGCACGGGGGCACGATTGAGAGGGTTAATGATTTCGCCGGTAAGGGGAACCCGGGCCTCGGCCTGAAGCGGCCCTTTACCATCGAGAGGTTCGCCACTGCCATCCACAACGCGGCCCAGCATAAGGGGCCCAACGGGAACACGGCTGGCAGAGGATAACGGAACCACCATGGCGCCTGGCTTCAGGCCTTCAATGGCGGTTAGCGGCATCAGGTATACTTTGTCATCCTCAAACCCCACAACTTCGGCTTCAACGGTACCCGTACCCTGACCTTTGATCACACAACGGTCACCCACTACCATAGGGCAGCCAACGCATTCCAGCGTCAGCCCTACCATTCGGGTCAGGCGGCCGGAAAGCTCGGGCTCTAGATCCGTGCGCAAGTAGGTCTGATATAGGTTCAGACGATCAGCCAGGGAGGTCGTCATCACGCTCGCCTTCGGTGGGGTTTTCTTCTATCGGGTTGTCTTCAATAGGGCTGTCTTCGTTCGGGGTGTTATCCGGCGTGCTCAGTACATCCCGTTGAAAGTCCGTCAGATCATCCATCGGGGAGCCCAGTTCTTCGGGCTCGTCGTTCTCATTGTCATCTATTTGCTGTTCTAACATGCTCTGCACAGCACGCTGAAAGCGTTTTTCAACGGTAAAGTCGACGAGGCTGTTACGGGTTTGAACCCGGCAGCCGCCAGGCAACACTTTATCATCTTCCACAACGGAGGCTGTCGCCTCAAAACGTTCCGCCACGTCACGAACCGCACTGTAGTCGTCTGGATGAACATAAATACGGACGTTCTCCGCCGTTGAGGGCAGTGCCTCAACCGCCCTGCGCACCACCTGCCGGATTTGTGACGAATCGATCGTCAATTCACGATAGACCACCGCCCGGGCGAGCACCATGGTGAGGTTTAGCAGAGAGGTTTCAAGCTCATCTTGGTGTTGGCGTATCGGAAAAAGCAGCTCGCCCAGCAACTGCTCCAGGCGCTCTAAGCTCGCGGTTACTTCAGTTTGGGTTTCATCGTAACCTTCACTCTGCCCACGCTCTCGCCCTTCAGCTAGGCCGGCTTCTAGCCCTTCCTTGTGGCCCTGTTCGTAACCTTCAGAGCGGCCTTCCTGCATACCCTGTTCCCGGCCTTCGTTCAGGCCATCTTCCCGCGCAGCTTCGCGAATCTCGGCGATATCTCCGGCTGTCAGAGGTTTGACACTAAGTTCCTCCTCACGGGCAACCTCGTTGCCACGGGCATCCAGCAATGGGAGCTCCCACCGTTCATAGGCGGTTAGCTGCTCTTTGGGGATACGATTGAGATCTTTGGAGGGGTCTTTCATCACATCATTTCTTCACCCGCACCGCCAAGCGTGATTTCTCCCGCTTCGGCCATGCGACGGGCAATGGTAATAATGTCTTTCTGAGCCGATTCCACGTCACTCACTTTAACCGGGCCTTTGGCCTCAAGGTCGTCTTGCAGCAACTCGGCAGCGCGCTTGGACATGTTTTTGAAGATCTTTTCCTGAACTCCATCATCGGCACCTTTGAGTGCGACAACCAGCACTTCTGAAGACACTTCTCGCAGCAGCGCCTGAATACCCCGATCTTCAATATCCTTCAAGTTATCAAACACAAACATGAGGTCTTCGATGGTGGTCGCTAGATCTGGGTCCATATCCTTGATGGAATCCAGCAGAGTGCCTTCAATACTGCGATCCATAAAGTTCATGATGTCCGCAGCACGCTTTACACCACCAATGCGGCTGGTCTGGGCCGCTGAACCGCCAGAGAACTGTTTCTCCAGAATGTCGTTCAATTCCTGCAGGGCCTGGGGCTGGATACTTTCAAGCGAAGCAACCCGCAGCATCACGTCGAGGCGTACTTTATTATCGAGGGTCGCAAGAATTTCGGCGGCTTGGTCAGGATCCAGATAAGAGATAACAATGGCCTGAATTTGGGGGTGCTCGTAGCGGATGATGTCGCCGACGGCTCTTGGCTCCATCCATTTCAGCGTATCCAAGCCGGTGGTATTGCCACCAATGAGAATGCGGTCGATCAGGCTGGCAGCCTTGTCGTCCCCCAAAGCCTGGGTGAGCATGGCACGGATATAGTCATCATTACCCACGCCCAAACCGGTCTGGCCACCCACAGCGTCCACGAACTGAGTTAGAACGTAAGAGACGTCATCTTTACTGACGTCTTTCATCTGGGCCATGGCAACACCCACCCGCTGAACTTCTTTCGGGCCCATATGCTTGAGCACTTCGGCTGCATCTGCCTCGCCCAGAGACATCAGCAGGATCGCAGCCTGCTCTACTCGCGGAATTTTCCGCTGAGACTTCTGTGGCGAATCACCGCCCGGCGGCACGGATTGGTCAGTCATCAACATTCACCCACTGGCGCATCACCTGAGAAACCCTCGCCGGGTCTTCGGCAATCAGGCCTTTAAGAGCATTCAATTGCCTATCATAACTGTCTGTGGCGCCCGGCAAAAGCAAGTCGTCCTGTGAGGACATGGCCTGGCGCAAGGCATCGTTGCCTCCCGCTCCTTCAAGACCATCAGAATCCGAGCCATCTCCACGCTCACGGCGCCCACTGCCAGACAAACTCTTTAGCGTCGGGCGCAGCAAGCCAAGCACCAGCACCAAGATAACTAAACCTGCCAATACCTGCTTCATCAGATCCCAAAACCAGGGCTGTTCCCAGAACCCCGGGGTTTCAAACTCAAATTCCTCTTCCGGCGCAAACGCGGTATTCATCACGGTAACGCTGTCGCCCCGAGCAGCAGAATAACCTACTGCATCCCGCACCAGCATGCTCAGGCGCTGCAACTCCTGCTCAGGCCAGGGCTCGTAGGTCACCGCGCCGGTATCCGGATTAACCACTTTCATATCGTCTACAGCGAGCGCAACGGTTATCCGTCTCACGCGCCCCATTTCCTGCCGGGTGTAGCTTACCGTGCGATCCATCTCATAGTTGCGCGTAGATTCTTTACGCACATTAACTGGCTGTGCCGGCGCTACGCCATCCGCGTCAACCGCCTTTGTATTTACCTGTTCTGGCACGGTAGCATTGGCAGGAGGCTGGTTGGACAATGCCCCTGGGATGCCGCCGTTGAAGCCGGCAACACGCTGTTCAGTCAAATTACGCTCACTGCGAACCGCTTGCTGTTCAGGGTTGAACAGTTCCTCAGCCTGCTCTACCGACGAAAAATCCAGATCTGCAGACACTTCTGCCCGATACCGGCCTTCGCCAACAATAGGTGCGATCAAAGAGGAAACACGGCGTGCCAGGCCATCTTCCACGCGCGAGGTGTACTCGTACTGATCCTGCATGCGCTCGCCATCGCCACGGCTTTCTTTCCCAGTCAGCAGGTTGCCATTTTGATCAACAACCGTGACATGGTCTTTATTCATCATCGGAATACTGCCGGCGACCAAGTTCACAATCGCTGCAATTTGCTCCTGCTCGGGGCGGCGCCCTGCAAACGTTTCGAGAAAAACGGAGGCCGTTGGATCACGGGCATCCCGAACAAATACGGAACGCTCCGGGATCGCCAAGTGAACCCTGGCAGCGCGAACGCCACGCATGCTGCTGATGGTGCGCGCCAGTTCACCCTCAAGGCCACGGCGATAGTTAACGGTTTCCATGAACTGCGACGTACCCAGCCCACGATCTTTGTCTAGCAGCTCGTAACCCATGGTCTTCTGATCTGTTACGCCCTCGGCAGCCAGCTTCAAGCGCGCATTGTAAACTTGATCGGACGGCACCAGCAGGGCGCCGGTGCGCGTATCCATTTTGAAATCGATGCCGTTGCTTTCAAGAATAGTGGTCACATCCTGAGGGTTGTACGCCGATAGATCCCCCACCACTGGCTGGTAGTTTGGCTCCTGGGCCCAGAGTACAACCGCGAGGCCCAGCGCAACGCTGGCAGCAAGCCCAACCATCAGGCCAACCTGACGTAGAAGGTTTAAGCGATTAAATCCCAGAAACAGGTCGCTGTTGCTCTCGGAGCTATCGCCACCCTGGGCGGCTGGCATGTTTGAGGAGGTTTCTGCGGGAACGCTGGCCATGTCTGTGCTCCGTTATCAGATTGGCATATTCATGATGTCTTCATAAGCCCTGACCACGCGGTTACGCACCTGGGTCAAAGCCTCGAAGGACACCGTAGATTTTTGGGCAGCAATCATCACGCGGGTAATGTCCACATTGGGGTCGCCCATATCGTACGCTGTCCGCAGGTCGTTGGTATTTTGCTGAACCTCGTTCACATTATTGACAGCGTTGCTCAGCATATCACCGAAGTTTGATGTCTCTTGGGTTTGGTCAACCTGGCGCGGCCCGTCGATACGGCCACGCACTGACTGATCCTGATCAACACGCTGGTCCTGATTCATTTGCGAGCGCAGTGAACGAATATCGGAAAGAACGCTGTTGATATCGGCACGTTGAACCATAACTTTCTCCTGACACCACCCCGGCGTGGATGGTCTTGCTGGTCTAACTCTATGGTTAAGGCTAAGCAATGGTCAGGCCACAATTATTTTTCTGCTAAATTACAGCTAGTTAGGGCGAACTTATAGAGGCGAGTATTAATTTCCGGCAGAGTTTTGACAGGGTATCGACTGAAGTGAGAGCTGAGCCGCTGAGAGCATCGATTTCATCGTGCAGCCACCCACAAAAAAAGGCACCCATGGGGTGCCGTAATGAAGGGGTACTACAAACGGGTACTACAAAGGGTTTACTAAAAAGACTTACGCCATCTCCAACTCGGCATCTAGATCAATTCCGGCGTCACGCATCTGGGCCAGTTTGTACCTAAGCGTTCTTGGGCTTATGCCCAGCTGCTCCGCGGCTTTATTGCGGCGCCCGCGCTCATTTCTGAGTGTCTGGATAATAATACGAAACTCCTGCTGGCGCAGATCATCTCCCAGCGACCCGACTTCAACTGCTTCTGGGGCTGGGTGATTTGTTTCAGAAGATCCTGAGTTAGAAGCTACCGCAGTTGGCTGCTCAGCGTACTGCGCATCTCTCTCTTCGGCCGGCTCAGTCGCGAAGGGCGCTGTTACCGGAGCTACAGCAGCCCCATTGCCATCAAAACGGCCTGTGGCGCCAAGATCAAGACACAAATCCCCGGCGTGGATCACATTGCCCTGATGCAAGACCAGCGACCGCTGGATCGCGTTATCTAGTTCGCGAACGTTGCCGGGCCACCTGTGCTGCATGAGCGCATTGCGGGCATCGGCAGCAAAGCTGATACCCGTAAGCTTCATCTTGCGACAATGGTTTTTCAGCAGCGACATGGCCATCGGCAATATGTCTAACGGGCGCTCCCGCAGCGGCTGCCAGTGCAGGGGGAATACGCTCAGCCGATAGTATAAATCTTCACGAAACCGCCCTTCCCGCACAAAATCCGCTAGGTCCCGGTTGGTTGTGGCAATCACTCGAACATCCAGCGTGATGGTTTTTCGACCACCTACCCGCTCGACTTCCCGCTCCTGCAAAACACGGAGTAGCTTTGACTGCAGTGCCGGATCCATTTCTGAAACTTCGTCCAGCAGAATCGTTCCGCCATTGGCCTGCTCAAACTTGCCAGGGGCAGAGGCAACCGCACCGGTAAAGGCACCTTTTTCATGGCCGAACAGAATCGCCTCGAGCATGCTCTCAGGGATAGCTGCACAGTTAATGGCCACGAATGGCTGGTCCGCCCGTGGCGACTGCTGATGAACGTATCTGGCTAAAACCTCTTTACCCGTACCACTTTCCCCGGAAATCATCACGGTAGAATCACTGCCAGCCACCTTGGCTGCCAGCTGAAATATACGTTTACTTATCGGATCCTCGGCCACTGGCTCATCACCGGTTTTCTGACGACTGCCTCCCACTACCTTGGTAACTGCGTCTACAAGCACCTTGGGCTCAAACGGTTTAACCAGATAATCCACCGCCCCGGACTGCATAGCAGACACGGCATGGCTGATCTGCCCATACGCGGTAATCAGCATCATCGGCAAACCTGGGTGTAACCGTTGCACCTCACCCAATAGCTCGTGGCCAGAAAGCCCGGGCATGTTGACATCACTAACCACCATGTCGACCGGTGCCTCTGCCAGTCGTGCCAGCGCCTCCTGGGCATTCGAAGCCTCACACACGCGAAACTTCGCCAGCTCCAAAGTGGTTACCAGCGCTTCGCGCAGGTCGCGGTCATCTTCAACAATCAGAATCTGGGCTTTGGCCATGGTTGCCTCCGATCAGCCTTTATTACGCAATAGCGGCAGACGCAGAGTTGCAACAGCGCCACCCTGCTCCGGCGATTCAATAGAAAACTGCCCTTGATGAGCTTTAACAACAGCCTGCACAACCGCCAGGCCAAGCCCGGTGCCGTGGGATTTCGTGGTATAGAAAGCCTCCGCCAGCCTGTTTGCTTCGGTTTTGCCAAATCCTGGGCCGTTATCCATCACCTGGATCAGCATGTCGCCCGCATCCGATGTAACCTGGACAGCAACGGCTGTAGCACCGGCTTCAAGACTGTTATTCACCAGATTGGTGCAGGCTCCAACCAACGCATCCCGGTTACACATCAACAGGTAATCCGCTGGCACATCATTCTTTAACATCACATTCGACCCGGCTGCAGGCCTGAGCCCATCCAGCGCGGATTGCAGAGCCGAAATCAATGTTGCTGCAGGCAGCTGCTCCGCCAAACGGGTTTCGCCCCGGGCAAAAATCAGCATATCCCGCACCTGCTGCTCTAGGTGCGTAAGCCGCGACATCAATCGGGTTGCGCAGCGCTGGCGCATTTCCTCATCCAAATCGTCCTGAGTTAAATGGCCGCCATAGAGAATGGCCGCAGACAAAGGCGTGCGAATTTGATGCGCAAGCGAAGCCACCATCTTGCCCATCGCAGAAAGCCGCTGCGCATGAGCCAGTTGTGATTGCAGGTGACGGGTTTCTGTCAGGTCAGTGAGCAGAATCAACTGCCCCGGCTGGTTGTCCATGGTGCGGATCTCAATGCTTACTCGGCGCCCATCCTTCAGGGACACCTCATGACCATCATCCTGGCGCGGAGAGAAACAACGACGAATCACATCCACCCAGCGCTCGCCATCCAACGGCTCACCCAGCAGCGCGATAGCCGCAGGGTTGGTTTGAGACACCGCACCCTGGCTGTCCAGAACCACCACCCCGGCCGGCAGAGCTTTCAGCAGAGTAGAAAGCCGATCGGCCAACTGCTCCTTCTCCTCCAGCTCCTGCTGCCGCTGCAGCGACTCGTGGCTCAACTCGCCAGACAACTGATTCACCCGCGACTCCAGCGTGCGATAAGAATCGGTAATCTGCCGCGACATTTGGTTAAACATGTCCAACGCAGAATCCACCGCCTCATCGTCCTGCTGCGGAAACAGCGCCCTAACCTTATCGTTAGCATCCGCCGCCGCATTGGCCTGGGCCTGGTGCTCCGCCGACTGAATAACAAACTGTGCCTGACTCATAACCTGACTCCCCGATCCGCCCGTTACACCGGGCCGCACCCTTCGGATGTTTCGTTTACAAGTCATCAAGCCAGCTCCGTGCCAACTACGATTTTTTCTTTAATATCAGTAGGTAAGGAATTCATAGAATGGTGATATGACGGTTTTACGTCGCCAAAAATGAGAAAAACGCCAAAGGCCACAAACCTTTGACGTCTTATTGTCACGGAAAAACAGGGAGGTCTATTTACTCAGGACTGCTCAGGTTCCTCCTCCCGAAGCCCATACTTTCGAACCTTCTCCACCAGAGTCGTTCGCCGAATCCGCAACTTCTCCGCCGCCCGAGCAACCACACCCCCAGCCTCATCCAAAGCCTGTTGAATCAGCTGCCTCTCAAGGTTCGACAGATAATCCTTCAGATCAATACCATTCACTGGCAACAAAGCCGGAGCGTCCAGCCCCACCAACCCCGGAATACCAGAAGGCATACCCGAATCTTCAATCGGCCGATTCTCTTCAAAATCGTCTACATACCGAAACTTCTTCGGCAACTCCTGCACCCCAATAACCGAATAGGGATGCATAATCGACAGCCGCTCCACCAAATTCGCCAATTCGCGGACATTTCCCGGCCAGTCGTGCCGACATAAGCTCATGATCGCCGCCGAATTCATCCGCAAAGAGCCGCGTTTTTCCTTCTCCATCCGGGAAATCAGCTCATTGATCAACAGCGGAATGTCCTCTACGCGATCCCGCAATGACGGAACCTCGATGGGGAAAACATTCAGCCGGTAATACAGATCTTCCCGGAACTCGCCCGTTTCGATCATGTCCTCAAGATGCCTGTGGGTGGCCGCAATAACACGAACATCTGCAGACATCGTCCGGTTGCTACCCACACGCTCAAACGTACGCTCCTGCAGCACTCGCAGGATCTTTACCTGCATATTGAGAGGCATATCACCGATTTCGTCCAGAAACAGAGTGCCGCCTTCCGCCAGCTCGAAACGCCCAACTCGGGCCGTTATCGCACCGGTAAACGCGCCTTTTTCATGGCCGAAGAGTTCACTCTCTAACAGCTCTGCGGGTATGGCACCGCAGTTTACGGGGACAAACGGCTTATCCCGGCGTGAGGAGTGGTAATGAAGGTTTCTGGCAACAACTTCTTTACCGGTGCCAGACGGCCCGGTAATCAACACGCTCACGTCTTTGTCGGCGACCTGCTCCATGAGCTGGCGCACCTGCTGAACCTTGCGGCTGGTACCTACCAGGCTGCGAAACAACTGCAGGCTTCGCTGCTGACCGCGGCCTTTGGCACGAATGAACTGATCCGCGTAAATCTGTGCACGATATAGAGAATCAACGAACTTGGTGTAGTTAAGCGGCCATTCCATGCGGGCAATAACGCGGGCGGCATCTGGCTCCGTCAAGCCTTTGAGCACCGGGTCGCCCACCATCAACAAAGGCACACCCTGAACCGCCTTACACACCTTTTCAATGGCGCTGACGATGGTGGAGTCGGCGCCGTTTACGACAACCACAGAAATGGCCGCTAGGCTCTCCTCATCTGCAGATTCCAGGAGCGCCAAGGCGTCATTGCCAGCAATAACCTGCTCTTCGCCAATGAACTCCAGAATGGTCGTCATATCCCGGAGCCTCGATTCGTCCTCGCTCAGCACCAGCACCTTGTTATTTTTAGACATTCACAAGAGTCTCTTTGGGGATTTGTGCAGTATTTAAGACTGTAAAACCAAGAGAGTCAATTTTATGACGCTATTTAGAGCTAGGGATTGAAATATTTTGATATGCCTTAGCCGCATTCCGGTTACGGTTCACCCCTTTAAGAGCTTGCTCAGCTTCGGCCTTGGCCTGAGTAGCCCCCTCGCCAGCCGCGTCTACAAACTGGCGCAGTTCTTCAAGCCGCGTTCGTACTATCTCCGGGTCCACCTGCCCAGCCTCCAGCGCAGTCATCAAAGGCTCTAGTGCCGGCTTGACCTGTGTGTTGAGGCTAACCAGAGCATCCCAGTCCTGATCGGCCAGGGCGCGGCCAAGATCCGTTATGAGCTGATCGAGGCTATCCAGATGGGGTTTAAGCTCAGACGGGGCACTATTTTGAGGGTTCGCCATCACGTTTTCTCCTTGCACAAAGGGATAAGGAACGTACGACCCGCACAGATCGCCAGCGAACACCGGCGATCTGTCGTTATTGCGAGAACTCAGCGGCGGGCGGCTCGCCTCGCAGAGGAAGCGCTAAACTCGTCGCCACGAAACCCTGGGTTAAAATCGTAGGCTGGGTAGTTGTTATCCAAGCCATCAATGTAATAACGCTTCGCCTTGATATCGTAGGTCATCTCCATGGTAGTCCAGAACACCGGCTCTTGGTAATAGCTGATGTTATGGGCCTCGGAAACCCGCCACAGATCGCCGGAGTCGTCATACTCTTCCGACATCAGGATCTGCCAGCTGTCTTCATCCACGTAGAAAACACGACGGTCGTAGATATGCTTGATGCCGGTGCGACGGGTTGCCTCAACCACCCATACCCTGTGCAGCTCATAGCGTGCCAGCTTCTGGTTAATGTGGCCGGCACGGATAACATCATCTGGGCTAACCGACTGATCGTGCAGCTTGTAGGCATTATAGGGAACGAACAGTTCACGCTTGCCCTTCAACTCCCAGTCATACTGATTTGGCGCACCGTTATACATGTCTTTCTGGTCTACCGAGCGCAGGGACGAGGAGTTTGGCAGATCCGTCTCGTAGGCAAGGTTCGGTGACCGCCTCAGGCGCCGAGAACCCGCATCATAACGCCATGCCAGCCGCGGCGAACGCACCTGATCAAGGGTTTCGTGCACAAGCGTTATAGTGCCGGCCAAGGTAGAAGGCGAGATGGTATCGGTTTTGAGGTAGAAAATTTTGTTGTCTATATCAGCAAGTTCTGCATCCTTCTTGCTGTAAGCAATATAGTAATCGTACTGGTTGACCACCGGGTTGTAGGAGCCGTCCACCTGTGGTGTAGCCGCTGCGCTTCGGAACGATACCTCTTCGCCGCGATATCGCAGCATGTGATTCCACATAACCTCCAACCCATTTTTAGGGATAGGAAACGGGCTGGTCATAATCGTGTTCCGGAAACGCGGCGGTGCGGCGGGTTTGATAAACCGGCATGAAAAAATCCGGGCCGTACTGGCTCAGCATCCGCCGCGAGCCCTCAGAAAGCTTGTCCTTATAAAGATGCATATTGTCCGCCGTAATCACAAACAAGGCGTCATCTTCAGGAAACGGATCCTTTTCAACCAGGCCCTTACGCCAGTTGGCGGGAGCTTCACGCAAGCCGCCGGTCCACTCAGGAATACTGCCAGAAGCATTGGCTCCCCGCTCGGCGCCAACCGGCGTCAGGTCTTGCTTCAGCCGTTCTGCTTCGGAAACCGTTACTGCTGACAACGCCTGCCCGGAAAACCCGAACAAAAGCACTGCAATACATGCGACAAATTGGCTCCGCATTCCGTATTCCTCCAGACAATCCAAAAACCCATACTTATGATGCCATTTTCGCTAAATTCAAACGCCCGTTTCAAGCGAATGTTTGTGTTTTATTGTCACCTGAGAGCTAGACGGAAGGCGTAAAGAAATCTGCGCGTCAAAATGATATGATGGTTGATTAATTCGGGCGCCTAATTGGAAGGTTTATTGAGATGTCACCATCGTTTTTCGAGATTGTACAATTGAGCAACGGCGATTACGCCCTGCGGCGCATCGACGACGACAGTGAGCCACTGGTGAAGGTTTCGTTTTCTTCTGAAGCTCGCGAAATGATGGAAGACCGGGAAATGTCTGTGGCCAAGGCAATGATTGCCGCTGGAATAGAAGCCGCTGGAAGTGTCACACAAGATATCGACTGGGACGATGACGAGCTGGACGTCTCAGACGCTCAGCCCGCCTACACGCTTCACTAAAATGCTGTTCAGCGCTGCCTGAGCACCACGCCGTGGCTGTTGCCCTCAGCTGCAGCTCTTTGTAGAGAATCGAAAGCTGTTCTACCCAGTTTACCTGTCCACATAACCACTGCGTGACAGGTCCCCGCGCTCAGGGCAATCTCCGCAAGCTTACGAGCCGGGTATTCTGCAGTAGAGCGCAAAACCAGAAGCTCTCCTGTGACAATACCGTGCATTTTCTGCCACTTGCTAACCAGCGCTTGGGGCGGATCGATCCACGCCAGCCAACGCTTTTCCTGGTTGAGCTGAGTGAGCATAGGTAACAACAGCTGAAAGTTTTCCACCTGCCCTTCCGGCAGGATTATCTCCGTAACGTTGCCAGCCGGAGTGGGGCTTCCAACGTCCGGCTTATTCCTGGCGCGGATAACAGTCCGTTGTTTCCGGGCTGCGTATTCCGGCACGGGGCAAGGCAAGCTACCATGTTGCCACGCCATGTTCTCATTGAAGCTAAGTTGTTCCATAAATCACCCCTTTTTCAATGCGTCTGTGGTTACACCAGCCTTATCAGTGCAGATCAGAGCGCCGGATAACACCCACACCCAGCCCTTCAATGAACAGTTCCTGCTCTTTCAGGTCGACTTCTATCGGCGTGAAGTCTTCGTTTTCGGCGATCAAATAGACCTTCGAGCCTTCTTTTCGGAAACGCTTCACCGTCACTTCATCTCCCACCCTGGCCACAACTACCTGACCGTTATGAACATCTTGGGTGCTGTGTACGGCAAGCAGATCGCCATCAAGAATGCCGATGTTTTTCATGCTCATACCCCTGACACGAAGCAGGTAATCGGCGGAAGGCGAAAAAAATTCCGGCTTCAGCGCGCAATGATCTTCAACGTGTTCTTCGGCCAAAATCGGGCTGCCCGCAGCCACTTGGCCAATAATCGGTAACCCTGGGTCTTCGGCAACTTCTGGCAAGCGAATACCACGGCTGGCACCCGGAACCATTTCAATAGCGCCCTTGCGTGCCAGTGCCCGCAGGTGTTCTTCGGCGGCATTGGCAGAACGGAAACCCATTTCCGCGGCTATCTCTGCGCGGGTGGGTGGATAGCCGGTTTCATCGATAGATTGGCGAATAATTCCCAGTACTTGGGTCTGTCTTTCTGTCAGCTTCATTGTTTCGCTGCTCCGCTTGCTGCATGCAGGGCTTATGCATGCTGGGCCTAGTATCTGATGGCGTATACAGTGAACCGACCATCCTGTTTGTTTATACAGTGTTTTGACTATATACAGTGCTTTATCCAGTGTAAAGCCGAGCGGCCAATTTTCTTGCAAGCCCTTAATAATTGGCCGTTCGGTAGTGTGATATGGTGAAAAGACCTTACATTCATCACCAGTGAGCCTTATGCGACAAGCTACCCCCTGTAAACTGCCAGACATACTAAACACCGCTGACGGAAAAGAGCGCCGAGTGGGCGTGGAAATTGAACTATCCGGGCTTGGCTACGAACAGCTTGTAAACTTGGTTGCGGAGCTGCTCGAAGGTGAAGCAGCATTAGAATCCCGCTATGTGAGCAAGCTTGAAACGCCCCTAGGGTGCTTTGTTATCGAGCTGGATTCAGATCCAATCAAAGACTTGGATCTGGCAGACGAGCGCTTGCCCCTGTCCATCCGTGAATTTGGTGGGCAGGCTATGGAGGTTATCGATGCGGCGGCTGAGCGGATTGTGCCACTGGAAATTGTCAGCCCACCCATGCCGTTTTCTGGGCTGAACCAGATTGAAACTCTGGTCGACAAGCTTCGAGAAGCCGGGGCCCTGGGCAGCAGAGAGGCAATCTATTTCGCATTCGGCCTACAGCTGAACCCTGAGTTGCCCGATCTCAAGCCAGCAACGTTGGTCCGCTACTACCAAGCGTTTGCGATACTTTACGAGTGGCTAAAGGCACGTCATCAACTGGATATCAGCAGAAAGTTCACCACCTACATTGAACCTTGGAGCAGCCGTTACACTGATTTGTTGATCGCTGACGACTACGCGCCAGACCAACAGCAGATGATGGTGGATTATCTGGAATCCAATCCCACCCGCAACCGCGCTCTGGATCTGTTGCCGCTGTTTGCCCACTTGGACAAACCGCTTCTGGATCAGTACGTGGAAGATCCTCGCATCAAAAGCCGGCCAACGTTGCATTACCGGCTTCCGGACTGTGACATCGATAACCCCGAATGGCACTTTTCTAATGTTTGGAATGACTGGGTAGTGGTAGAGCAGCTCGCTAACCATGCTGAGGATTTGGCGGAACTGCGCGCGCTATTTCGGGACAGCCGAAAGATCAACTTGCGCAATCTAACCCGAAGCTGGCAGGAAACCTCAGCGAACTGGCTAAAAAGTAAAGGCTATGTCTGAACAAAACTACCCGGAAGACAGCCCGCCGGGCCTAACGATCGGCATCAGCGGCCCTACGAGAAAGCGTATGGCTCAACGCCTGATCGGCTTGGGGCTTCGGCTGAAAGGCGCGCACACGTATTATATCCGCCCAGGCGCCCGGGTGGATGTATCACTACTGGATGGGCTGGTGCTTTCCGGAGGTACCCATGTGCATCCCGAGAGGTATGGCCAGGAACCTCAGGTCAGCGCCCAGTATGACCGGGCGCGGGATACCACCGATCAGCTGCTGCTGGAACAAGCAGAGGCTATTGGGATTCCGGTGTTGGGCATTTGCCGGGGCGCGCAATTCATCAACATATTCCACGGCGGCTCTCTGTGCCAGAACGTAACGCCGTTAAGGGTGAATACCAAGCACCGCCCTCTGTTGTTTCCCATGCAAACCGTTCGCCTTGTAGCCACAAGCCGGCTGGGCCAGCTTATGGGGGCGTCGGTAATCGGTACCAATCGGATTCACAGCCAGGCAATCAAGCGCCTGGGCAAAAACCTGAAGGTAGTGGCGGTGGACAACGACCTGTTTGTTCAAGCCATCGAAAGCACCCGCGGTCAATGGCTGATGGGGCTTCAGTGGCACCCCGAATACCTGCTATACCTTGGTGGGCACCGACGTATCTTTGGCCAGTTTCTACAAGCGGCCCTCTCGTTCAAACTGGCCCGACTGGAACCTGAAGCCAGTGCGTCGGTGAACGCAACATTCGATCTGGACTGAACTCAGAAATCCCGGGTATAAAAGATATCCAGAGAAGCTGCCAGCCCGCTGGCAGCTTCAAGATAAAAGTACCTGCCCAAATCGTAGCGCAAGGCCACGGTGCTGATAGGCTCAAAGATTCCGACCCCGTAACGGACACTGAGATCGTCGCTCAGGTAACCGCTGGCCACAACCGACGCCTGGTCTCCGCTGCCCTCGGCTTCCAGCGTTAATTCGCGTATACCAAAACCTTCTCCAATTTGCCCAGTTATCTTGTTTACCTGGGTCAACCCCAATGAGATGGCGGCACGGCTCATTTGCCCGTCATCACTCTGGCCCCTAGGGGCCCGACCAAGAATCACGTAAGACAAAGCATCGGCTTGCGGCATATCCGGGCTGGAGAATACTTCGGTAGTGGGCGACTGAACCGGCCCACTCAGGCGAATCCCCGCCACAACCGTGTCTACCTGCCTAACCGCTTCAATATCGAGATACGGCTGAACCAAGTTGCCAACAAAAAGCAGCCGTGCGCGCCGCAGCACCAGCTCTTGGCCATACGCTTCGTATTGACCATCAACCAGCTGCAGGTTGCCCCGGGTGTCCATGTCGTTACCGATACGCAGGGTGCCCTCTAGGTTGCCCGTTACGCCGAACGCAACAAAGCTAACCCGGTCTTCGCCTACAACAACGGTAACGTCCATATCCAGGGATCGTATAAGCGGCTCTTCCTGCTCAACGCCTACAATCACTTCATCTTCGGATACCGACACAGCCTGGTCGGGCAACCCCTCTATTGTTATATCGCCCCGTGGCACTTCAATCCGGCCTTCCACACTCAAGGCGCCTTCGCGGAAGGCGATGGTCAAATCCGGCGCCACCTCCAGATGGGCGTAGGGCTCTATGCTGAAGGGTAATCTTTCACCGGTAATACGAACCTCTCCACCAGGAGCATCTTTCCAGTCGACCTCGCCTTGAATAATTGCCTCGCCGCGGGCATTGCTGCTTATCCGGCCGCGAATATCTGCGGAATAGCCGTCAAGCTCGACACTGATAACCACTTCCTCCATGGGGAGCGGTAAGCGGGGGTCCACCACGCGACCGTTAATCAACGCTATTTCGCCCTTCACTGCCGGGTTCATCAGCGGCCCAGAAATAGTGCCTTCACCATTGACCTCACCGGCTACTTCTTCAAGCCCAGTAAACAGACCGGCTAGGGCGATATCCAAGCCTTCCAGTTTAAACTGGCCTTCAACCGGCCGGCCTTCAGCCATCGGATCCAGCTTCATATCCACTGAGAGCTTACCAAGTTCAGGGCCAGACAGCCGCAAAGCGAGATCGGCTTCTTCAGGCTTAAGGTCCAACTCCGTCGTAAGGGTGTCGTAACTCAGGGTTTCCCATTCGCCATCCAGCAGCAATTCGAAACGGCCTTCGCCTGCATCGAGCGCAATCCGTCCATCAGAGCCCTTACTGGTGGAGGTAAAACTAATTTCGCCATTAATGTTGGAATGCCAGCGCAACGTCTCAGGCAAAAGCGGTGCCAGGGCTGCGGCGGGAAAGCTGCCAATACGGTAGGCAAGGCTGGGCACTGGCAGCAGGGCCTGGTCGTCTGCGCAAACTGAGCTTTGCTGCCAGCGCCAGCAATGGGCCGCAAAACTGAGTTCGCCGTTTTTTCCATAAGCGAGCCCGGCGGGGGACTCCAGCGCCCAGCTCTGCTCCTGCCCGGGTACATCAATAACGCCCCGGGTAAGCTTACCTTGCCAGCTTGCCCAAGCCTCGCCCGCTGCCCCCTGGAAATCCAGCTGCAGCCGCGCGTCTTTGTGCTGCGCATCGATTGCGACCTTATGGTCACCTTGCGTGCCCTGGGCCTTAACGACAAGCGATTCAACCTCTTGTCCGGCGACAGTAATGCCTTTACTCGCCCATTCACTATTAAAGCGAAAACCAGATTCTAGCTGTGCATCCAGGCTGAAGGTTTCAACAACCAACAAATCCTTCCAGCGCAGTTCGGTAGCACTCGCTGCCAGCTCTCCACGAGGATCGTCGGGGGTGCCAGCGAGAGTGAGCTGAAGATCCGCCCGCCCGGCCAAACCCGGTAAAATCTTTTCTGGGTTTGGCAGCTTGAGGTTCAAGCTGGCCTGCAATTCTTCGCCCCACTGGCCGCTGCCTTCTAGGCGATTATCACCAATAACCAGCTTCAGCTCCGGCACAACCCAGTCACCACTTGAAGTATCAAGCCGCCCTGCGGCAACCGTAGGGCTGGCGCGCCACTGGCCCTCCAAATCCCAGCTGGCTTCCATAGCAGGAACCGGTCCATCGGTGAGCTGCCCTTCTGTGGTGACCTGGCCGCTAAGGCTGGCTTCCAGAAACGGAACCCAGTATCCGGGGTTAAAATCCTCAAGTTCCAGAGCCGCTTGCCAACTCAGAGGCCCGGAGAAACTCACGGAGCCATCCCCCGAGAGGGAGCCGGCACCGGTCATCGCCGAAAGTTCCGTTACCCGTGCTTGGCTGGTATCACCGTCAATTGCCGCAGCCAGCTCTGCACTGCCCTGGGGCCCGTCCACTTCAGCGGTCAGGTTGGCCTGATAACGACCCTCACGCCACGAGGCTTCACCATCCAGTTTGCGAAGCGCAACTGGCAGCTCATCCAAACCGGGAATCAGTGAATACCAAGGGAACTGCCGTAGTTTTATATCCGCATCCGCACTGAGGCCGCCCTGCCATTGGGTATTACCAGTGACCACCAAGGTTTGGGGCGACTCACCCGCCTTACTCGTTTCCGCGTTATTCAACGCAGAAAGCTCCAGCCGGATATCTCTGGCTTCAGCCGTTGTAACTAGGCCAGAAAGTGCCAGATCAACCGGCCCTTCGGTGCCTGGCAGCGTGGCCTGCCCTTTTGTTTTGAATCCGTTCTTCAGGCTACCTGCGGCCTCAACAAACCAGTTTTTCAGCACCAGCGTTTCCGGCAAGGCTTCGATGGCCTGGAAGGTTTCTGAGGTAACCCTTAAGCGCGCAGGCAGGCTCGATGCCAACGGTTCCACTTTGCCCTCCAGCGCAGCGTCAAGATAACCGCGACTCTGTCCTGAAAGAGCAAGATCTCGCACACTGCCCGAAAGCGCTAAGTCGATTGTCCAAGTATCGCCATAAGGCGGCGGCAGAGTCGCGTTTACCTCGAGATTGACCGGCCAATCCCGCCGCGTTTCCACACGGCCTGAGGCCACCACGGTATATTCATCAAGCTGGTAGTAAACCCGCTCCAGTTTCCAGTCGGCCCCAGAGCCGCCGGCATCAAGCTCAAGTTTGTCCCATACTTTGCTGCCATTGAAGGTAAACGTACCGAGCCTTACATCGCTAACTCTCAACCCCAGCGGTAACTCAAGCCCGGGCAGGCTGATATCCCCAGACGAATCCTGTTCTTCTTTAGAGGGCTGAACGTTAACGTCGAGCTGCTTCACGTGTAGGGTTTCAAGGCAGAGTTGCAGATCAAAAAGACAGGAGGGAGACCAATCCACAAGCGGGGATTCAACCGCCACATCAACCCCGTAACCGCGCCATTCAAGGCGGTCGGCCTGCCAGGTTCCAAACAACGAGCCATGATCGTTAACCGCTTCAAGCCCGGGTATCTGGTCGATCACCCATGCCGTACCGGTCTCAGAGCGCAGCGCCAGCAGGATCGCCGAAACCAAAACCACCGGCAGTAACACTAGCAGCCCAAGAAGCAGAAGCACCCAGAACCGAAGGCGGTGTGTTTTCGTCATAACTCCGGCCCCATCGAGAAGTGAATCCGCCACTCGCCACCAAATTCAGGGTTCAGGCCCTTAGCAAGATCCAAACGCAAAGGCCCCAGCGGGCTGATCCACCGAATGCCGACACCTGCCCCGGAGACCAGGGGGTCAAACAGATCGTTAATGGCGTTGCCATGGTCAAAAAACAAAGCCGCACGCCAATTGGCCGCAAATTGGTACTGGTATTCGACACTGCCCACCACCGTGTAACGGCCGCCAACCGGAACGCCGTTATCGTTCTCGGGTGATAACGTCTGGTACCCGTAACCGCGCACACTCTGGTCGCCACCGGCGAAGAAACGCAAAGACGGTGGCACGTCTGCAAACCGGTTAGTCCCCACGCCTCCGAGCTGAACGCGAGACAAAAATCGGTGCTTTCCGGCAAGTGTAAACAGGCCCTTAGCAACAGCGTTCACATGTAGGATATCCACACTGGATAGAGCCGCCCTGTGAGAACCGCTCACATTTATCTGCAAACGGTAGCCCCGGGACGGATCCAACGATGAGTCGGCGTGCAGTTTGGAATATGCCACACCCGGGAGCAGCAGAGTACTGGTGCCCTTTTCATCATCGCCAATATTGAATTGCTCGCCTTCCCAGCGTATTGACAACACTTGCAGCCAGCCATCATCCAACTGGTGCTGCCACTGCTGCCCAAACGTTAGCAGCTCGGACTCAACGTTCTCAATATCTTCGCGTTGATAACCTGCCGTAAACCGGATCAAGTCTGTCATAGGTGGGTCCAGAGGCAGTTCATACCAGGTACTCAGGTTTTGCCTGGGCGCTGAAAGCTCCGTTTCAGCCCCGCGTTTGTGCCCCATCTGGTTGACCCAGTGTTCCCGCCAGGTGCCCCGGAAGCGCGGCCCGACATCCGTAGAAAAACCGAGGCCGGTAGCAATGGAGTGGCGATCTCTACGAGTCACACCGATGCGCACGGGAATCACCCCATCTTTAGCGTTCCCCGGAACCGCATCTATGTCGACACCCGAGAAATAGCCACTACCAAGGAGATCGCTGTTAAGTTTTGCGATTTCATCCGCGTGATAGGGAATGCCCGGCTCAAAGGTCACAAAATCTTGAAGAAGACTGCGTTCAAACCAGTGCCCGTCTTCGAACGTTACCACTCCAAGCTGATACCGGTCACCGCTTTCAAAAACCAGAGTAATGTTTGCTGCCAGGGCTTCTGGATCAACCTCGAGCGCGCGGGTAACAAGGCGGCCATCAAAGTAGCCCCTGCGCCGGGCCCGGGTTTGCAAGGTGTCCCGAAGATTGGTGTAGTCGCCATGATTCAGGACATCGCCCTCGGCGGGGTGAACAGGCAGGTTATCTGTGAAGCGCGAGTCCGATGCGGCGGCGCCCCGGATATCAACCGTCCGGGATTTGATTCGCACCGGGTCACCCGGCGTAATAGTTAAAATCAGCCGGGCCGTGTTTTCTGCATCACCGTCTTCTACCTCCCAGTCCACAACCGGGCTGTAATAACCCAGTGCACGCAGCGCTTTGCTAGCTTGGCTGACCGCCGTTGACGCATAACGACGAAGGTTACCGGCGTTTCGGCCCTCCACCTCGCCAACGAATGCGTTAGCGTTTTCCTGAAGCCCGGGATAGTCACCCTTTACACGAACCTCAACTTGTTCGGCAAAGCTCGGGGAAGACCACAGGAAAAGCAACAGGCCCAGAAGCCGGATTCGGCCCGATTTAAAAATGTGATCAAGTGATAGCATCCGGCTGTTTCAGTGTTGGTCGTGATGGGATTGGTGGTATGGATGAAAGCAATTATCGCTCAAGCGTGAGAGTTTAATGCTAGCTGGTCAAGTTAATCCGCGCCCAGACAAGTCGTCGGCCGGGTTCAAATACGCTAACCTGTAACAAAATCTACGGCCGCCATTACACCATCGAAGACGGATACCCGCGAATGCTGAAAATTAACCGCGAGAACCTGAAGTCCAGCCATCAGCTTACCTGGTTTATTATCGACTTCCTGATGCTGGGCCTGCTTATAATCAACCTCGCGTTTATTATCTGGGACTCTGTCTATAACTTCGTCGCTATCCAGAACGTGTTGAAAGAGTATCTTCCGGCACTTAAGGCTATCTACCACCCAATACATGAAAACTTCATCCTGTACGACGCAATGTTCGTTGCGGTTTTCCTGTCAGAGTTTTTTGTGCGTTGGGGCTATGCAATCAGGGCCAAAGTGTACGACCGCTGGTACTTCTATCCCTTTATCCACTGGTATGATGTGGTGGGCTGCATACCGGTAGGAAGCCTACGATTCTTGAGGATTCTGCGGGTTATTTCCATTGTGTACCGCCTGCACCAGTACAAGGTAATCGATGTTACCGGTACTGGCATTTACCGTTTCGTAAACTTCTACTACGAAGCCTTCATGGAAGAGCTTTCTGATCGCATCGTGGCCAAAGTATTGAGCGGTGTTCAACAAGAGCTAACACTCGGCTCTCCGTTGTTCGAAAAAATCCAGAATGACATCCTGTACCCACGGCGTGAGATGCTTTCTGGGTGGATTTCGCTCCGGGTGGCAGAGGCAGCACAGGAAGGTTACATCCCCAACCGCGGCGCCTTGAGAAGTTACCTTGAAGCCAGGGTCGATCATGCGCTTGAGCAGAATTCCGAACTTTCGCGGCTGAAATACCTGCCGGTGGTGGGGTCGACTATTAAAGATACTCTTGAAGATGCTGTGGGCGATATTGTTGCCAACGTTATCCAGCAGATTCTGGAAGATTTGGCTTCCGCCTCAAACCACGGTTTTATTGAAGACATTGTAAATGCTTTTATTCGCGAGCCTGGCGAACCAGGTAACAACGAAGAAAGAAACGAAGCATTGATCGCGCTGATCATCGAAATTATTGACGCGATTAAAGGCCAGGTAAAGGTCAAGCGCTGGCGTGAACAGCTTCCCTAGACACCAAAGAGATGTAACATGGATGCACTGCATTACCAGCCAGCCCATGAGCTGCTGACACGACTTGAAGCCGGCACACTAAGCAGCGAAAAGCTGGTGACCGCCCTGCTCGCAAGAATCCGCGAACACAACCCAGCGGTAAACGCCATTGTTACGCTCGACGAAGCTGGCGCACTTGAGCAGGCACGAGAGTCCGACCAGAAGCGTGCTGCCGGTGCAACAACCGGCCCCTTGCACGGCCTACCTCTGACTGTAAAGGACACTTGGGAAGTGGCGGGAATGACCTGCACCGCCGGTGCCCGCGCGCTGCGCGACCACAAGCCCGAACACCATGCCGATGTTGTGCAGCGCCTTGAAGATGCCGGGGCCATTATTTTGGGCATAAACCGTCGCGAACACTGGTGTCCTTTCGCGGGCACATTCCGGGGCCTCTTGGCACCCAGTCGCAACCAGATCTTGCGGAAGGCGGGCCTCTTGCCCGTAATACCCGAGACCTTGAGCTGCTATTAAAGGTAATCGCCGGGCCAAAACCAGTTGATACCCGATGCTGGCAACTGGAAATGGCCCCCTCAAGGCTCGAAACCTTGAAGCAAGCGCGGGTCGGTCTATGGCTTGAAGATCCTCTGTGCCCGGTTGAAAAAGAACTGACCGATGGCTACCGCGCACTGGGCACTAAACTTGCGGATCAAGGCGCTCTCGTATCCGAGGCCAACCATCCCCTGTTAAGCCTGGAGCACATATTGCCCGCCTACTTCAATCTGCTGGGCAGCCTGCTAAGCACCTCCCTCAAGCCTGCCCAACGCCGATAACACCCACAGCGGCTATCCGGCACGACCATTCACAGCCTGTTTTCAAACGCCGCATCACGGTAGCTGGGCAACCCCGCGCCTACATGGATCAGTTCTGTTGGATCGCCTTCGCGACATTGCTCGGCTTACCGGCCACCTCTGTGCCTATCGGGCGCACAAAGGAAGGGCTGCCGTTTAACGTGCAGGTTATTGGGGCACCAGGAACGGATCTCACCACAATCGGGTTTGCTCGATTGCTTGAAGAGGCTAATTTGGCTGGATTTCAGACCCCCAAAGGATTCTGAAACCCCTGAAACGAATACCAAACCGCCCCAGTTATCAGCCTCGCAGAGGCTGATGCAACATAGCCGGCGTGCGCTCTTCCTCCACAATACCAGTCCTAACTAGAAAATCACCAAACCGTTCTTCAGAATTCCGCTCCTGCTGATACGAGCGGAACAGTGGCCGAAGTTCGCTCAGAATCGTGTCTGTATCTATATTCTCCCGGTACAACCTATTCATGCGTTGGCCGGAGAAATCTGCGCCTAGGTAGAGATTGTATTTGCCCGGCGCCTTGCCGGTCAGTGCAATCTCGCCAAGATAGGGACGAGCGCAACCGTTGGGGCAGCCGGTAATGCGCACGTTGATCGCATCTGGCTCCAACCCCTCTTCCGCCATGGTTTGTTCCACGCGGGTTACAAACTCCGGCAGGAAACGCTCGGCTTCAGCCATAGCCAAACCACAGGTTGGAAACGCAACACAAGCCATAGAGTTCTGGCGCAACGGCGAACTGCGGTTGCCGGTATCCAGTTTGTATTCCTCTACGATGGCATCCACCGCCGCCACTGTCTCTGGTAGTACGTTGGCAATAACCAGGTTCTGATTACAGGTAATACGAAAGCTGCCGCTGTGAATTTCCGCGATTTTACGCAGCGCTGTTCTCAGTAACCCGCTTTCAGTATCCGCCACCCGGCCGGTTGGGATAAGCAGCGTTAAGTGCTGGTTGCCATCTTCACCTTCAACCCAGCCAAACCGGTCGCCATTTCGGCTCAAGCTGAAAAACCTGGGCCTCTCAAATTCCTGCCCGTGATATTGTGCAAAGCGTTCCTGAAACCAACCCATGCCATAGTCATCAATGGTGTATTTGAAACGGGCATGGGCGCGATTGGTGCGGTCACCGAAATCCCGCTGAATGGCACAAATGGCTTCGCAGGCATCGACAATCTGCTCTTTCGGCATATAACCCGCCATGGTTGCCAGGCGCGGATAGGTGGCCGGATCACCATAGGTTAGCCCCATTCCGCCGCCAACCACCACGTTGAAGCCGCGGATTTGGCCGTCTTCAACAATGGCAATCAGACCAATATCGTTGGCGAACACGTCACAGTCGTTTTCCGGAGGCACCGCCAGCGCAATCTTGAACTTGCGGGGCAGATATTTATTCCCATAGAAGGGCTCTTCTTCCTCACCAAACTTTTCGACGCACTCTTCACCCAACCAGATCTCCGCATACGCTGCCGAGCGCCAGCGCAAACGCTCGCTTATCGCCAGAGATAGCTCATGAATTTCCCCATGCAACTGCGACTGATGAGGGTTCACGTTGCTGATCACGTTACGATTCACATCCCCGCAGGCACCCCGGCTATCCAGACCAAGCGCGTTTATCTTCTGCATAAACGGCTGCATGTGCTCCTTGAACACGCCATGGAACTGAAACGTTTGGCGCGTGGTCAGGCGCAGAGTGGAATCGGCACACTCATCGGCAATCTTATCCAGCCCCAACCACTGATCCGTGGTTAGCACCCCACCCGGCAAGCGCAAGCGCACCATAAACTGGTACAGCGGCTCCAGCTTTTGGCGCCGGCGCTCGTCCCGCACCTCCCGGTTGTCCTGCTGGTAGGCGCCATGGAATTTGGTCAGCTTGGTATCATCTTCTGGCAAGGCGCCGGTGGTACGGTCAGCCAGTCCTTCCAGAATGGTTCCGCGGAGGTAATTGCTCTCGCGCTTAATCAGTTCGGCTTCTGGCAGTTTTTCACTCATTAGTACACATCCCGCAGGTAACGTTTATCCCGGTTTAGCTGGCGCAGGTAATCTTCGGCTTGCTCTTGGCTCAACCCGCCCTGTTCACTGGCAATATCCAGCAGTGCCTGGTGCACATCGGGGGCCATTTTGTCGGCATCGCCGCACACATACAGGCTGGCGCCCCGCTGTAGCCAAGCCCATACATCGGCGCCGTTCTCTTTCAGGCTATGCTGCACATAGCGTTTTTCTGCTTGATCCCGAGAAAAAGCCACATCCAGCCGCGTCAGCAAACCTTCACGACGCCACTTGAGCCATTCCGACTGATAGAGAAAATCACTGCGGAACCGGCGATCACCGAAGAACAACCAGTTATCACCCTCAGCCTCCCGCTCCTCGCGCTCTTGCAGAAAGGCACGAAACGGCGCAACACCTGTGCCCGGGCCAATCATAATCACCGGCGCGCTGTCCTCAGGCAGGGCAAACTTCTTGTTTGGGTCGATATACGCCCGAACCTCGTCTCCCTCACCCATGCGATCAGACAACCAGCCAGAAGCGACCCCTTCGCGATCTCGGTCATGGCTTGAATAGCGCACCGCCGCTACAGTGATATGCACCTCATCTTCTACAGACGCCTGGCTGGAACTGATGGAATACAGCCTTGGGGGAAGTTTTCGCAGTAGGTTTACAAACTCCTGCGGCTCCAACTGTGCAATTGGCCAAGCGCGAACCAAATCCAGAACGTCTCGCCCTTCCGTCCACGCCCTCAGCTCACTGCTGTCAGCCACTAGGGCCTTGAGGGCATCGTCACCCACAAGCTCCGCCCAATGTTTCATCAGCGGCGGTGTCAGTAAAGTGATTTCGCGGTAGAAAGCCAGCGCCTCCCGCAACGGAATCTCTAGCTCGTCCGCAGACACAACCTGCTCGCCGTCAAACGTCAGCGTGCCCAGCAACTCGTCAACCAGATCCGGGCTGTTTTCAGGGTAAACACCCAAGGCGTCTCCTGGGTTGTAGGAAAGCCCGGAGTCTTCCAGTGACAGCTCAATATGCCGCACTTCTTTGTCGGAGCCACGACCACTCAGTAGTTGATTGGTCAAAATAACAGCCGCATACGGATTCTTGCGGTTAAAGGCGGAAGCCGGGGCCTGCTCTGCGCCTACTGTAGTGGCAGCCGCTGGCTGGCTAGCGCCGGCTTCACTGGCAATGGTTTCCAGTACCCGGTTAATCCAGTCTTCAGCCAGGTCTTCATAATCCACATCACAATCCACCCGTTCGGCCAGAGCCGTCGCGCCCAGAGTGGCTAGCCTGCCATCAAAATCCTGGCCGGTTTTGCAGAAATGCTCATAGCTGGAATCGCCCAGCGACAATACGCTGTAACGAAGCCCCTCCAGCTTGGGTGCTTTTTTGCCATTAAGAAATTCATGGAAATCTAGCGCGCTGTCTGGTGGATCGCCCTCCCCATGTGTAGACGTCAGCACCGCAAGATACTGCTCTTTTTTCAGCTGCTTAGGTTTGTAATCCGCCATATCGACCACCTTGGCAGATACACCTTTATCAGCAGCGCGGGCGGCCAACTGCTGCGCGAGCTCTTCAGCGTTGCCGGTTTGCGAGCCAAACAAAATAGTCAGTTCAACGGCTGCTGGGGCTGCAACGCCGGGCGCATTCGCAGCGGCAGCCGTGTTCGCGAGAGCGCTAGCCGAACCACCTGAGCATTTGCCGGCGAGAAAGCCAGCAAGCCAGAAAAGCTGTCCTTCATTCATGCCAGTAAGAAGGTCGGCCAAACGCGCTTGCTGATCCCCGGAAAGAGGAGACGAATTCAGATCTGTCGTCATTTTGGATGATCCGTGTGGGCTGTAAATAAATGGCTGATTTCAGATAAACCTGAACGAAACCTGCACCCACTCTATGAACCACGGAATGAACGACAAAATGAAATAGACAGGACAAATAAATCGATAAAATCGATAAAGACGTCAGCTCGCTGATTTCAAAGCATATTAAACATATTCTAAATAGCTCTAGATGAAATGATCTTAATCATTTCATGGAATAACAGATTTATTTTATGCTAACGCTCCTTATTTTCCATACCTTTACATACTCAGGGAGCCGCTCAATATGCCCCTGCAAGGAGCATTCGCAATGCCTCAGAGCACATTCCCCTACACCCATCAGGTGGTCGTGATCGGCGCCGGCGCCGCAGGCACCAGTGTCGCCGCCTCGTTGCTCCGCCAAAGGCCCGGCTTGGATGTCGCCATCGTTGAACCCAGCGACGTTCACTATTACCAGCCGGCCTTCACACTTGTGGGTGGCGGTGCCTATTCCTTGGCAAAAACCGCACGCCCCCAAGCCAGTACGCTTCCAGAAGGAGCTCGCTGGATTCGAGCGGCCGCGCGCGAGCTTCAGCCCGAACAGAACCGAATCGTTCTGGAAGATGGACGCGAGATTGGCTATGAGACTCTGGTGGTCACGCCGGGCTTGAAGCTGGATTGGGATAAAATAGAAGGTCTAAGGGAAACTCTCGGCGTTAACGGCGTTTGCAGTAACTACGACCCTTCACTGGCAGAGTACACTTGGCAGTGCATTCGGCAGTTCCGAGGCGGCAAGGCCTTTTTCACGCAACCGCCTGCGCCCATCAAGTGCGCCGGCGCACCCCAGAAAATCGCCTATCTGGCGGCAGATTACTTCCGCAAAAAACAGATATCCAGCCAAAGTGAATTACGGTTCTACGCCGCCGGTGGCGCTCTTTTCAGCGTTCCAGATTTCGTTCCACATCTGGAAAAAGTAGCTCGCGGATACAACATCGGCCTGCTTATGAATCACAACCTGATTGCGGTGAATGGCGACAAAAAAGAAGCCACATTCAGCTTCACAGACGGCGATGGAAAGACCCAAGAAATAACCGAGTCCTTTGATCTGCTTCACGTAACGCCACCTCAGTGCGCGCAGGACTTTGTAAAGAACAGCCCGCTGGCCAACGCCGATGGCTGGGTAGATGTGGATCAGCACACCCTGCAACACGTGCGCTTTCCCAACGTATTCAGCCTGGGCGACAGCAGCTCCCTACCCACCTCAAAAACCGCGGCAGCGGTTCGCAAGCAGTCCCCCGTAGCCGTCGCCAATATTCTGGCCCGTATTTCCGATAAGCAGCTGAGAGCAAGCTATGACGGCTACACCTCCTGCCCCATCGTGACCGGCTATGGCAAAGTGATGCTCGCGGAGTTCGTGTATGGCGGCAAGGTAACGCCCACACTGCCGCTGAGCCCCTTCAAAGAGTCCGCATTCTATTGGCAGGTGAAGAAGCGCGCCCTGCCTCCGTTCTACTTTGATTACATGCTCAAAGGCCGTGAGGGGGATATTGCCCATAAAGCACGCGACTGAATTATGCCAGGCCCGGGAAGCACTTTCCCGGGCTTTATAGCTTAAGGTCGCCAAAGCACGCTATGCACCTTGGTCATCCCCCCTTGGCAGCCGCACAGGCTTCCTGCCCCACCTAGGCCACTTTGTAGTACCCTCAATTACATCAATACAGAGCTCGCGCATTACTATTTAAAATTCAAAGCAGCCTGAATATTTGGTGCTCCTCCGATGAATGAAGAAATTAACGCCCGAACCCAGGCATACATGGTGTTCCGGCACCAACACCCAGCCTGGAAGCTGCTATCTGCCACCAGAGGCCCGCTTGTTCTAAGCTGCCTCCAATCTCTGCTCGAACAAAACCACGACGACGTTCTGTTCGAAGATGCCCAACAAGCACTAACCGACATCCTGACTCAGCATGCTAATAATGAAGAGTTTGATCTGAACACCGATGACCCCGCAGGGGACGCACGTCGGGAATTACGGTCCTGGATTCGTCGCGGTTTAATCGTCGAACGAGAAGGCAAACTGATCGCGACAGATGCGCTACAAAAGGCGCTTTATTTTGTTGAAGGCCTGGATGATCGGGTCATGACATCCACCGCGTCTCGTCTGGCGACCGTGCAGCGGGAAATTGAAAATCTCGAAACCCGTCTCAATCCAAATGCAGAGAGCCGGGCTGACTATCTCCGGCAAAAAATAAAGGCTCTTGAACAGGAACTTACCGATGTTGAAGCAGGGCGGTTCAAGGTGCTGGAAGGGGCCGAAGCAACCGAAGGCATACGGGAAGTGTTTAACCTTGCAACCAGTTTGCGAGCGGATTTCCGGCGGGTCGAGGACTCCTATCGGGACGCGGATCGGCGCTTGCGTCAATCCATTGTCAGCGACCAGCACCATCGCGGGGAGATTGTCGACCGGCTTCTGGATGGGCACGACCATCTTCTGGAAACCGCCGAAGGCAAGGTGTTCCACGGTTTCCATGAGCAACTGAGCCGTTCCACAGAACTGGATAACATGAAGCATCGGCTGCGGACGATTCTCCGGCATCCATCAACACGTCATGCCTTAACCCGACAGCAGCAGGATGATTTGCGCTGGCTGGTGATTCGCCTGGTGCAAGAATCTGCGACCGTCATTAAGGCCCGCGCCCGCAGCGAGCGCGATGTTAAAGGCTTTCTGAAAACGGGGCTGGCTGCGGAAAACCACCGGGTTGGGGAACTGCTGAACGGAATCCTCAACGCCGCACTTCAGATTGACTGGCCAAGCCACGCCATCCGTAAAAGCGCAACACCCCTGCCCCCAGTTGCCCTGGCCACCCCCAACCTGCCACTGGTCGAAAGGCTGAGATTCAAAGCCGCCCTTGAAGGTGAGGCGGAGGGACTGGAGCTGGCAGAGCAAAGTGTCAATCTGGACGACGTAGGGGATGACTTCTGGCGAGCCTTTGATGGCCTCGACCGGGAAGCGCTTTTTCAGGAAACCGTGAAATTGCTCAAGGTTACAGGCAGGCCCATGAGCATTGCCGATCTGGCCAGCCACCTACCGCCAACCCATGATCTGGAAACACTTGCACTCTGGCTGAGCATGGCGCGAGAGGCAGACGCGGTCATTTCTAAAGAACAAGAAACCGTCGACATAAGTGACAGCAGCGGTAAAAAATTACGTTTTTACACGCCAAAGCTGTTGCTGACACAAGATGCCGTACAAGCTATCGATTGGGAACTATAACGCGATGTCTAATATTTTTGATCGTCTTACCGCCAAGGCGGAAGAGCAAACGCCTGGCGAACACAGCCAAGAGACTCCGGCTGAATCAATCAGTGCTGAGGCGGCAACCCAATACACCTCCAAGAACCTGAAAGCAACCGCTCAGGAACTGCTCAAATTCGGTTTGCTTGAGGCAGACTGCAAGCCCAACCTCTATCAGGTGGCCATGAACCAGACGGCGGCGATTAATGGCATTCTTGAGCCTCTGGACCTACGTCTGAAAGTCGATGACATCCGTGGCCTGGCGTTTCTGGCCGTGTCTGATCAGCTTTTTGCCGAAGAAGATGACGAATGGTCTCATCCGCTGATGCGCCGCCAGCGTTTGACCATGGAGCAATCACTGCTCATTGCGATTCTACGGCAGCATTTCATTGTCCATGAGCAGGAAGCGGGAATTGGCGCCGGCGATGCGGTGATCGAGCTGGATGAATTGTTACCTCAGATACAACTGTACCTTGGCGACATCGGCAGTGATGTGCGCGAGCAGAAGCGCTTGCGCAACTTGCTGGAGAGTCTGAAAACCCACGGTATCGTCTCGGACATCGACGCCAACGAGCAAGTGATTATCCGGCCCATCATCACTCACTTGGCTAACCCTGAAAACCTGAAAAATCTCCTGCATCACTTCCGAAAACTGGCAGGCCAGGAGTCTGACGCGGGAGCGGAAACCCCATGACATTGCCGCAGAATGACTTGTTTGCCGCTGAGGTCATGCCGTCCTCTGCGTTCATCCTCACCCATCTGGACCTTTATAACTGGGGGCCCTTTGGCGGTCGTCACTGCGCGGACATAAACTCCAAAGGCACCGCCATTATCGGCCCCACCGGAAGCGGCAAGACCACACTGGTGGATGCGCTTATGACGCTGCTGACCCACCAGCCGCGCTACAACCTCGCCTCCACCGGTGGGCATGAGAGCGACCGAGACCTTATATCTTACATTCGCGGCGTTTCTGGGGCCGGCAATAATTCGGGAGACAACAGCCACATTGCGCGCCCTGGAAAAACCGTTACGGCTGTCTCTGCCCGCTTTCATAATGGCGAAAAAGCCGTTCGGATTGCGGCCTTGTTCTGGGTTGAGGGCAGCAGTTCTTCAGCCAGTGATTTAAAACGCCTTTGGCTATTTTCGGAGCGAGATGACCAAGGACTGGACGATTGGCTGGCCATTCACCACGCAGGGGGTGCCCGCGAACTCAAGCAGCATTGCAAAGACGCAAGCGGAATTCAGATCAACGATAGCAAAAAAGCCTATCTGGCTCAGGTTCGACGTTTTTTTGAGGTAGGTGAAAACGCTTTTACCCTGCTAAACCGCGCCGCTGGGCTCAAACAACTCAACAGCATTGATGAAATCTTTCGGGAATTGGTGCTGGATGACCACTCGGACTTTGACCGCGCCCGCGAAGTGGCCAGTGAGTTTGATGATCTGGCGGCGATTCACGCCGAACTGGAAACAGCTCGTCGCCAGTACCAGTCGCTGACGCCCATTGCAGAGGCGCACAAGAGCCATCAGGCGGCGCACGAAGCACTCAACAAACAGCAAACTCTGCTTGAAGTACTGCCTGTCTGGTTTGCCCAGGCGGGCTACCAGCTCTGGACAGACAAGGCGAGCGAGCTGAAGAGCCAGGTTGATACTGGCTACAATGGCATAAAGTCGCTTGAGGTCACCGCCACTACGCTCAAAAGCAAAGCGGAAACGCTCAAAGACATATACCTGCAAGCTGGCGGTGCCAGTATTGAGCAGCTGAAAGACCAAATAGCCCAGCAAGAACGATGGCTAAACGAGCGCGAACGCTACGCCAGTGACTATCTCACACTGGCCAAAAGGCTTGGCCTGCGGGAGACGCTGACCTCCGAGGCATTGGCAGCCAACCAGCAGACATGCGCAGAACAGCAAAAAACGCTGGCCAGCTTGCAAGAGGGTCAGGGTAAAAAAGTTCTGGAACTGGGGATAGAGCACCGTAAATACACAGACAACATCACCGAGCTCGAAGATGAAATGCAGCGCATCACGACGCGTCCTGGATCCAACATCGACGGCCGGTTTCAGGAGTTTCGCAGTGAGCTGGCAGAAGCCCTGAATCTTCCAGAAGAAAGCCTGCCGTTTGTCGCGGAACTGGTGGAAGTAAAGCCCGAGCAAAAAGCCTGGCGCGGAGCCATAGAGCGTGCTCTTGGGGGCCACCGGCTACGGCTTCTGGTGCCACCCGCCGCCATGAAAACAGCACTGGACTGGATCAACCATCGTGATAACCGCCTTCACGTGCGCTTGCTGGACGCACAAACACCGCAGGCACCGGCGCAGTTTATGGACGATGGTTTTACCCGCAAGCTGAACTTCAAACAGCACCCACATCGCGAAGCGCTGAAGCATCTGCTGGCAGGCACTGATCGCCATTGTGTGTCATCCCCTGAAGACTTGCGTGAAACGCCACACGGCATGACCGTGCAGGGTCTGATGTCCGGCAAGCGCGGCTTTTTTGAAAAGCGGGACAATCAGCGGCTGGACAAAGGTTGGATGACCGGTTTCGATAACCGGGACCGACTGGCCGCGCTTGCTCAGGAGCTTAGCGAGAGCAAGCACAGCGCGCTCCAGATTCAACAAGATCTGACCGCCGCGCAGACGGCCTTGCGCGATACCCAGGTGAACATCGACCTGAACGCCAGGCTCACCGATATCCGCTTTAGCGACATTGATCTGCCGAGCGCGGAAGCCGAGTTGAAAGAGCTGTGCGGGCGCCTTGAGATGCTGACAGCTCCCGAGTCCGATGTTGAAAAGGCCCGGCGGGAATACGAACAGGTTAATAGCAGGCTCGAGAAAATACAGCAGGATCTTTCCGACGAGCGCTCCCGTTGCGCCGTTCTTGAAAGTAAGCGTTCTGGAGCGATCGCCCATTGCGCGGAGATGCTCGAACGAATCGGCAAAGGGCTAACGGATGAAGAACAGACGTTGGCCGACAAACACTTCACCACGCCCGGGTCAGATCAATATGAAAAACTGGACCAGCTTGAACGCACTGAACGCTACCGTCTGGATAAACACATCAAAACCCTACACAAACGGGTAAGCGGATATGAGTTGATTCTTACCCAGTTCATGGAAAAGGCCAAAACCATCGACACAGGCGCACTCTCAGAGACCGGTAGTGAGATTCGAGATATACCCGGGTACCTAGAGAGGCTGAGGGTGCTCAAAGAGGAAGCCTTACCCGAAAAGCTAGAGCGGTTCGTTAACTACCTGAACCAGTCGTCTGATCAGGGCGTTACCCAGTTACTTGCCCACATCCAGAACGAAGTGGCCGTTATTGAAGAGCGCATTGCAGACCTCAATGAAACCTTGAGGCGAGTGGACTTCCAGCCCGGCCGATACCTGAAGCTTGAACCCAGGCGGGTCACCCATGAGTCGCTCCGCACCCTGGAAAAGGCCCAACGCCAGTTACGGGCCAATGCCCTGAAAGACGATCAGGGAGAGAGCCACTTTCTGGCCCTTGAAAACATGGTCGGGTTACTCCGGGACGCCAGCGACAACAAACGAACAGTCGGCGCGCGCGCCCTGCTGGACCCACGTTACCGCCTGCAGTTCGCCGTTTCGGTATTGGATCGGGAAACCGCAACGGTGATCGAGACCCGAACCGGCTCTCAAGGTGGTAGCGGTGGTGAGAAAGAAATCATCGCCAGTTACATTCTGACGGCGTCACTGAGTTATGCCTTATGCCCAGACGGCGCCACCCAACCATTGTTTGGCACCATCGTTCTGGATGAAGCTTTTTCAAAAAGCTCGCACGCCGTTGCTGGCCGGATTATCTCGGCACTCAACGAATTCGGTTTACACCCGCTGTTTGTGACACCCAACAAAGAAATGCGACTCCTGAGGACCCATACCCGATCAGCCATATTAGTACACCGGAAAGACATGCAGGCAACTCTCACCTCCCTGAGCTGGGAAGAATTGGAGACCGTCGCAGAAAAAATGACCCGGAAACCCGATGAAATCCCCAGCTGATCTGGCCGTCAAGCTGGCCCGGCAATGGCAAAACGCCGACCTTCGGGAGCAGCGTCTGTTCAGCGCAGATAGCTGGCCCCTTCGGCTTTCGATCGGCAAGCCGACTGGACGGGCGATCACCGAAGACCTCAATCAGGTACGGCAACACCTGCATCTTTGGCGCAGCGTAACTGTAGGAAAAGTTGTGTGGCAATCCCAGCGCTTTCGCGGTGCGAGTGAAGAGGTCAACGTCCCGACTCACTGGACTCTGCACTCGCCCACTGAGTGGATTGAGGCGGCGAATAGCTCCGAAGTTCGCAGCGAATATCAATCTCTAAGCCGCTTAGTAGCGGAAATCGATGAGCGTTTTCATCGCCTTGTGATCCGCAAACGTCGCTTGATACTCGACAGGCCAGAGAAGGAGGTGATTCAAGCAGCCAAACTGGCGAGCTGCCTGACACCGGATTGCGCGGAGGGCAGGCCGCTAAGGGCACTATCGATGGCCGGGATCGATAGCAAATTTTTTGAACGAAACCGTCAGGTGCTTATCCAGATGCTGGACATCCTGTTCCATGACCAAGCGAGTGAACAGGGGCTGGAAACCTTTCTTGGAGCCGAAGATGAAGGTCATCATTGGCTGCTGGTTGCCGATCTTGATGGCGGCTTGCTTCCATTTTCACAGCTACGCATCAGAGCAAAAGAGCTGATGTCTAAGGCCCTGCCCGGGGCCGTTATTCTAATCGTTGAAAACGAGCGCTGCCTCCACCAACTGCCAAACCTTCAGAACACCTTAGCCATACTGGGTGCAGGAATGAACCTAGCGTGGATGCAGGCAACCTGGCTTAAGGAAAAGAAAATTGCCTACTGGGGTGACATCGACACCTGGGGCTTAACCATGCTGGCTCGAGCCAGGCAGCATCAACCTGAGCTACAACCTCTTTTAATGAATGGAGCGATTTTCAAGGCATTTTCAGCTGGAAGGGCTGTCCCGGAGCCACAGGTATCAGAGCGCGTTCCACTTGATGGCCTTACACCGGAGGAGGAGGCATTTTTCACAGACCTGAAGCACTTGCAGAGCGGGAGGCTGGAACAAGAATTCCTCCCGGAAACCACTGTGCATCTGGCTATTCTAGAGTGGCACCGGAAAATAGCGACGATCCCGTTAAACGCGACCATCAACCCGATTTGAACGCGCTGACAGACCAGTATCGCAGCCGCCGACGGACACTGTGGTTACGACATTCCATGGATTACCGTACCTACCGCGACAAACTTCAGTCCAGGTTTCCCGATCCCGTACTGGCGTTCGAGCCGAATGAATACGAGGCACGGCTCGCCTCCGTTCGTCGGGGGATGGCTGAAGCCGGATTTGATCTGCTGCTACTGACCGACGCTGGAGAACTGTGTTATCTGACCGGATATACTACCTTCGAGGTCTCGGTTCAGTGCGTGCTACTGGTCGCAAGCGATCGAACAGTTCTGTTCGTGCCGGCCATCGAGATCGGTCCCGCAGTGTGTCTGAGCCGGGTGGACGACGTTATCGGCTATCCGTGGCAAGCTCCCGAAGCGGGCGTGGTCGACCATGAAATCGCTAGGGCCGGTGCCAGTTCCATGCTGGGGGCTGGCAGCGAATTCATGAGCATGCAACCGATTGTGACGACCGGGGCGCGCAGCGGCATCATCCATACCAATCATGCTGGTTATGAGGTGTTCACCGAATTAGGTGCGGTTCGCCGGCGCTACACCGCGCCAATGATGCGTACCGCCGTCGTCGGTCAAGCTTCGCCTCAGCAGCCCGCGCCGGCGAGGCCGCACTGGCGCCGATTGTCGATCGTGCCTTTTTCTCCGGCGTATTTGGCTATCCGGTTGGCGCGGCGTTTCCGCCATCCTGGGTCGCCGGCTCAATGTTCATAGCCACCGACAACGAGGCAATTCTGGAAGAAGACATGGTGTTTCATCTGCCGATCTGCCTGCGCAAGCCGGGCGAGTTTGGCATCGGTTTCAGCGAAACGGTGCGCATTACAGCAACGGGGGCCGAGCGGATCACAACTAATAGGCTTTCCCTGAAGGAAGTTTTCTTATAGCAGCCGGAAATCCGGAAGTCAGAAGCGAGAAAAGGCAGACCAGTAAGATACTGATCTGCCTTTCTTTTATATGGTAGCGGGGGCAGGATTCGAACCTACGACCTTCGGGTTATGAGCCCGACGAGCTACCAGACTGCTCCACCCCGCATCAAACTGGTTGGTGTCTCTCGATCACCGTGGCGCGCATACTACGGCGCCAAACCGAGCCTGTCAAAGACTATTACGGCTTTCTCGAAATTTATCGCTCCAGAATAGCCGTTACGCCCTGGCCGCCCGCAGCACAGATGGAAATAAGCCCTCGGCCGCTGCCTTTTTCTTCCAGCAACTTGGCCAGCGTGGCCAGAATGCGCCCGCCGGTCGCGGCAAACGGGTGACCTGTCGCAAGGCTGCTGCCCTTTACGTTCAGCTTAGCGCGATCGATGCTGCCTAGCGGCTTGTCCAAGCCCAGCTTGTCTTTGCAGAATGCAGGATCTTCCCAGGCTTTGAGCGTTGAAAGAACCTGAGAAGCAAACGCCTCGTGAATTTCATAGAAATCGAAATCCTGTAACGTAATTCCGGCTTTCTCAATAAGCTGAGGCACAGCGTAAGCTGGCGCCATTAACAGCCCTTCTTTCTTTTCAACGAAATCCACAGCTGCGACTTCTGAGAACGTAAGCCAAGCTTTCACTTCAAGGTTATTGGCCTTTGCCCACTCTTCGCTAGCCAGCAGCACGCAAGAGGCGCCGTCCGTCAGTGCGGTGCTGTTAGCGGCTGTCATGGTGCCATTCTCACCACCGAAAACAGGCTTCAAGCTAGCCAACTTCTCAAGCGTTGTGCTTGGGCGCAGTATGTTGTCTCTATCAAGGCCGGCAAGCGGCGTGATCAAGTCGTCAAAGAAGCCCTCTTCATAGGCTTTCATCAGCTTCTGGTGGCTTTCCCACGCCAGCAGGTCCTGCTCGTCTCGGGGGATAGACCATTCACTCGCAGTCACCTGCGCGTGCTCGCCCATGGACATGCCAGTGCGAGGCTCGCCGTTCTGCGGCAGCTCGGGCTTCAGGTCGCTCGGACGAAAACGGGTTAGAATTTTTAGTCGCTCACCGGTGGTTTTGGCCCGATTCAGATCCAACAAAATTTCCCGCAGGCCTTCACCCACTCCGATTGGTGCATCGGATGTGGTGTCTGCACCACCCGCAATCCCGCATTCAATCTGCCCCAAGGCGATCTTGTTGGCCACCAGAATGGCCGCTTCCAAGCCAGTACCGCATGCCTGCTGAATATCGTACGCCGGCGTTTCCGGTGCAAGGCCACAGCTCATCGCCGCTTCGCGGGTAAGGTTAAAGTCTCTGGAGTGCTTAATCACAGCACCGGCAACCACTTCACCAAGACGCTTACCCTGAAGATCATAACGGTCTACCAACCCACGCAAGGCCGATGTCAGCAATTCCTGATTATTGATCTTGCTATAGGCTGTATTGGAGCGTGCAAAGGGAATACGGTTGCCACCAATAATGGCAACGCGGCGAACGCCACTGGTGCCCTTCTCTACCGCTTTCGGGGCTGCAGATTTCCTCTGATGAGTCTTCTGATGAGTCTTCTGGTTGGTCTTCTGAGCCTGTGCCATGATGCTATCCTTTCTTTAGCAGTTTTCTGGAGATGAGGGCAGTCTAGCGCCAACTACCAATGTCTCATTGGCATGCCTGACAAAGCCTTACATGCATTGAGTCAATCACATAGCTGGTGGAATCTTTACTCTAGCAACCAACATGCTCCACACATCAAAGCAACGCAAGGACGAAGCCATGTCTGATATCTATCTAAAACTTGTAAATACACCCATAGGAAAAACCGCCGCGCAATCCCTTGGATTACCCTCACCAGTGCCTCTCAAACGACTCAAGCGCGCGGATCAGCCGTTTATTGAAGGCGATGTTTTGGTGGGCGCTGGTAACGGCGGCAAAGCCATATCGACCATCGGCAATGTTTTAGGCGCCAGTGCCGCGACTCTTTATCACGCCAGCGGTAAAGAAACTCTGGAAGATTCAGCAAAAGCCGGAAATAAAGCGCAAGCATTGGATTTGGCTTCGGGCACCGAAACCAAATTTTCAGCCCTAGTGTTCGATGCCACAGGCTTGAAAGGGCCAGAGGATCTGCGCGCCCTATACGACTTTTTCCACCCTACCATCAAAAAACTCGGCGCTAACGCCCGTGTTGTGATCATCGGCCAGGATCCGGCAACGTGCCGCAAAGCACCCCAGGCAGCAGCACAACAAGCTCTGGAGGGCTTCACGCGCAGTGTGGGCAAGGAAATTGGCAAGAAGGGCGCAACCGCTAACCTACTCTGGATAGCACCCAACGCCGAACCGCAACTGGAATCCAGCCTCCGCTTCTTCCTCTCTGTTCGATCAGCCTATGTTTCCGGCCAGGTTGTGCGCATTGGCAAAACCACCAGCGCGCCAGCCACAAACCCGGTTGCACCACTTACTGGAAAAGTTGCGTTGGTAACGGGTGCCTCGCGGGGCATCGGCGCTTCGATTGCAGCTACCCTATCTCGGGATGGCGCTACGGTTATCGGGCTGGACATTGAGCCTGCCATGGAAGAGCTCGAGAAAGTCACAAACGCCATCAAAGGCAAAGCCCTAGCCTGCGACATTACCGCGGCAGATGCCCCCAAGAAGATCGCAGACTTTGCGGAAAAGCACTTTGGCGGGCTGGATATTGTTATTCACAACGCAGGCATTACCCGTGACAAAACATTGGGCAACATGCCAGAGCACTTCTGGGACATGACCATCGCCGTGAATTTGACAGCCGAAGAACACATCAACGATGCACTGATGGAACGGGGACTGCTGAAAGAAGGCGGCCGTATTGTGTGCATCTCTTCCATCAGCGGCATTGCCGGTAACTTTGGACAAACCAATTACTCCACCGCAAAATCCGGTGTGATTGGTTATGTAGAAGCCATGGCCAAGCAGGTAAAGAACGGCGTTACCATCAACGCGGTAGCCCCGGGCTTTATTGAAACCCAGATGACGGCTGCTATGCCTCTGACCTTGCGCGAAGCCGGTCGACGCATGAACAGCCTGTCCCAAGGCGGCCAGCCGGTAGACGTGGCAGAAACCATTGCCTGGTTCTGCAGCCCCGCCTCCGGTGGCGTTAATGGCAACGCTGTACGCGTGTGCGGCCAGTCGCTGATCGGAAAGTAACGCTCAGCTCTGTGATTTGGACGTTTACCAGGTATCCACCATCGGCCGGCGACGGCCATGGCGGGGGCCTGGTTTTTTCACGGATTTCAGCCCGCGCAGTATCCAGTTGCGGGTGTCTGCTGGATCGATGACAGCATCGATCTCTAGCGACACCGCCATGCTTAAGGCTTTGCCTCTCTCATATTGTTCCGCAACCAATTTCTCGAACATGGCTTTTTGGGCAGCTTCGTCGCCAGCGTTGGCGATTTCATCGCGAAAGCCCAAACGCACGGCACCTTCCAGACCCATCCCACCAAACTCACCCGTAGGCCAGGCAGCCGTGAAGAAGGGTGCATGGAAAGAGCCAGCCGTCATACCCATGGCGCCTAAACCATAGCCTTTGCGCAGCACCACTGATAGCACGGGGATCTGCAGACTCGCAGCGGTTACGAACATGCGAGTGGTGTGACGTACCAGCCCGGTTTTCTCCGCCTCTGGGCCAACCATGAACCCCGGTGTGTCGCACAGGCTAAGCAAGGGTACGTCGTAGGCGTCGCACAGCTGCATAAAGCGGGAGGCTTTGTCCGCGCCATTAGCGCAAATCGCACCCCCAAGATGCCTAGGATCGTTTGCAATCAGGCCGATTGGCCGACCTTCAATACGAGCGAAGGCCGTGACCATTCCTGGGGCGAAACTCGGGCGAAGCTCTAAGAGGCTGTCTGTGTCTACCAGAGTGCTGATGAGCGCACGAATATCATAGGAGCGCAGGCGGTTTTCGGGAATGCTGGATCGCAGTAGCCGCTGATCGGCACATGTCGAATCAGGGAGACTGCCCTGAAAATAAGACATTAGCTTGCGGGCAACCTGGGCCGCTTCCCGCTCATCCTCAACCAGGCAATCAACGACACCATTGGGCACCTGAACCGACATGGGGCCAACCTCTTCCGAGGTATACACACCCAGCCCTCCGCCTTCAATCATGGCGGGGCCCGCCATGCCCAGCGTGGCGTTCTTGGTGGCAATCAGCAGGTCACTACAACCGGCAAACACTGCGTTGCCCGCAAAGCAACGCCCGGCGACAATACCAATTCGGGGAGCTAAGGCAGTCAGTCGGGCGTATCGCAAAAAGGTGGCGTAGCTGAGCCCCGCCACTATGGTGCCATCGTCTGTATCGCCGGGCCGACCGCCACCGCCTTCGGTGAAAAATATGACCGGCAGCTGCTGCTCTTCAGCCACCTGCAACACTCGGTCAGTCTTCCTGTGGTTCATCGTGCCCTGAGTGCCCGCCATTACGGTGTAGTCGTAGGCCAACACGGCACAACGCGCTTGGTCTTCATCAAACGTTTCGCTATTGACCGCACCTATGCCGGCAACCAACCCATCTGCTGGTGTTGATCGAATCAAATCTTCAACGTCTCTGCGCCGGCGCTGAGCGGCAAACGTAAGCGCCCCATATTCCATGAAGCTGCCCGGGTCGCAGATATTGGCAACGTTCTCCCTGGCGGTGAGCATATTCAGTTTGTGGCGTTTGGCGACAGCACCTGGGCGAGCCTCATCCAAGGTCAAGCGGTGCCGTTCGAAAGACTCCGCCAGGTCTGGCCGGATATAATCTAGGTCGATTTTTTGTTCAATAACTTCTTCTTGTGAATCACTATCACTAGGCTCGATAAAGGCAATGACTTGGCTTTCGCTGACATACTCACCATTGGTTATCGGCAAGCCACGGATAATGCCGGCGGTGGGCGCCTTAATCTCATGCTCCATTTTCATGGCTTCGAGAATGGCTAGGGTCTGGCCATTGGCAACAATATCTCCCTCAGCCACCAGTGTGGCCACCAGCTGGCCCTGCATGGGTGCTGGGATTGACGTTGAGCCTTCTGGAGCTATAACGGCTTGAGTCCCCGCACGACTACCTGCGGTGGTTGGAGTGGCTCGAAACAGCCGAGGGTGCTCCTGTTCACTTTCCGCCACTAGGCTTGCCATCTGGTCATCCACATACCGTGTGTAGACCTGGTTCTTGCTTACTTCCTTCCGAGATAGCAGGGCCTGCAAGAAGGATGTATTGGTTTTCACTCCCTCTACCCGGAACTGGCACAGGGCACGATAGGCTTTGCGAACGGCTTGAGTGTAATCACTGGAACGGCTGTGAACGATAACCTTTGCGAGCAGCGAATCGAAGTGAGGGCTAGTGGTATAGCCGCTGTAGCCGAACGTATCCACTCGCACGCCGGGCCCCGTGGGGGGCTCAAAAGCCTGAAGCGTGCCACCGCTGGGCTGGGTGGCACCAGAGGCGTCCATGGTCTCCATGTTGACTCTGCACTGAATGGCATAGCCATTGGCTGCGGCAATCTGATTCTGGGTGAGGTTCAAATCCGCCAGGCTGGTGCCGCCCAGAACGGCGATTTGTGACTGAACCAGATCAACCCCGGTGATTTCCTCGGTAATGGTATGCTCAACCTGAAGCCTGGGGTTAGCTTCAATAAAGAAGTAGTCGTTGCCATTGGCTGCCACTAAAAATTCAAAAGTGCCTAGACCGGCATAATTGACCTTTCTGGCCATTCGCAGAGATGCTTCCAGCAGGTTCTCTCGGGTGCTCTCAGAAAGCGTGGGGCTGGGTGCGATCTCGATCAGTTTTTGGTTGCGCCGCTGCAGGCTGCATTCGCGCTCCCAAAAATGTACGGCATCACCTTTACCGTCACCAAGAACCTGAACTTCAATATGGCGACCGTGCTGCACCAAGCGTTCTACATACAGGCTATCATCTCCAAATGCCGCCTTGGCCTCACGCGCGCACGCCTCATAAGCCGCCTCTACATCCTCATTTGGCTGAACAATACGCATGCCCCGGCCACCGCCACCGGAAATAGCCTTGATGACAACAGCCACATCGCCACCGAGACCGGCCATGAAGTCCTTGACCTGCTCGACCGTGGTTTGGCCTTTGGAACCAGGCACCACGGGAACGTTACAGAGCTCGGCCAACTGACGTGCCGCGGCTTTATCGCCTAGCGTGTCGAGGGTTTCTGGCTCGGGCCCAATAAAGGTAATGCCCTCTGCCTTGCAACGCCTAGCCAGTTCAGAATTCTCACTGAGAAAGCCATAGCCAGGGTGCAAAGCGTCCGCGCCAGATTCTTTGGCTGCGGCAATAATGGCATCGATATTCAGATACGCGTGGGCACCCTTGCCTGGTATGAGCACCGTATGGTCAGCGTGGCTGAGGTGAAGTGAGGCACTGTCATCCTCTGAGTATACGGCTACGGATTCCAGCCCCATATCCCCAGCGGCCCGGGCAATACGTACGGCAATTTCCCCACGATTGGCAATGAGTAACTTATTGAATTTCACAGGAGCCTCTTGTCTATTTGTCGTTGTTGTCGTTGTTGTCGATCAAGCTTCACACTTACTTGTATGTCAGTAAGCTTTGTACAAAACCAACTGACTTGCAAGTAAGTAAGCAAGTTGCAATGATAAGAACTCAATAGCAATGCTTACAGGAGAGCTCATGACACCGGCTTCAGCATCACCAAGCCCAGCTCAGCGAAAGCCCGGACATGCCCGGGCTCGATTACTCGAGGTGTCTCGGCGACTCTTCATTATGCGGGGAATTGATGCCGTAAGTTACGGTGACATAGCCAAAGAAGTAGGGTCTACCAGAGCAAATCTCCACTACCACTTCGGCAACAAAGCGGAGCTGGTAAAAGAGGTGTTCGCGGTAACCTTTCATGAGGTGCGTGCAGGCCTTGCGGACATCTGGCTAGTGCCTAGCCTGTCGCTCGGAGCGCGTATCGACTTGTTATTCGAAGATGCCAAAACACGCTTCGAGAAATTCAATCAGCCTGAAACTGAACGCACCCCCTGGAGCCTTTCATCCCGAGCCCGCCTGGACTTCAGCGCCATGGATGCGGAAGTGGCCGAGGGAATCTCCGAGATGTCAGAGTACTTCGAGGAATGCGTGGCGCACGCGGTGCAGCTGGCTGTTGGCACCGGTGAGCTTCGAGCGGATACCCCTGTTGAGGATGTCGTTTTGATGATCACACCTTTGTGGTATTTCGGCTCACCGATTACCCAGTTCTCCGGAATCACGCGACTGCAAAACCATTATGAAGCCGCAAAGCGAACCCTCAAGGCTGCCTATGGAGCTCCCGCCAAATAAGAGCCGAGCCCGGCCAAGAAGGGCCTGCAGTCTTCTCAATCAAATCACAAAAACAAGGAGTACGAGAATGAGTCTTTCTAATGCGCAGTTTTCTGAAGCGGCAAAACAAGTGGCCTATCGCAGCGGCCCCAAGCCGATGCACGATTACCTACTGCTCAACGCAGCCGAGGCGCCGCATCAAATTGCGTACGTTTTCTACGGGCGCGAGATCAGCTGGCAAGAAGTTGCAGACTCAACCCGCAGACTTGCTGCCTTTCTGCGTGCTAAAGGCGTTGGTAAGGGTGATCACGTGGGGATTTACCTGCAAAACTGCCCGCAGTACATCATTGCCCACTACGCCATCCAAATGCTGGGTGCAGTGATCACGCCTCTTAACCCTCAATACAAGGCCGCCGAACTGGAATATCAGCTAGATAGTGCTGAAGCCAAGGCGATAATTTGTAGCAACGATCTTTACCCCATGCTCGAAGCCGTACGGGACAAACTCGGGAAGCTGGATTTGGTGATAACAACCCGCTATGGGGATTATTTACCCCAAAAACCTACCCTGCCAGTTCCGGAAGAGTTGGCGCAGGCACAAACCACTCCAGAGAACACCACGGATCTGGTCGCTGCTATTCAGCAATCCCAGCCAATCGACAAACCCGAGCCAGTAGACTTCGAAAACGACATCGCGCTGATGACGTTTACATCTGGCACCACCGGTCGCCCCAAGGGCGCCATGCTGCCGGTGGGGGCTGCAACCTTCAAGACCGCTGCTCTGTTTCAGGCTAACGGCCTGGATGAAGCCACCACATCATTAGCCATTGCGCCTTTCTGCCATATTGCCGGTATGTGCCTTGGGGTTTACGCCGGCGTTTATGGCCGCTGGACAACCATAATCTTGTCCCGCTTCGATTTGGAAGCCACTGTCCAAGCCATAGAAAAGTACAAGGTAGACATGTGGTACAGCATTGCACCTATGAACAGGGCCATCCTGAGCCTGCCCGGCATCCAGTCGCGAAACCTGAGGTCACTGCGCTTCAACCCTTCGACCAGTTTTGGCATTCCTGTCACACAAGGCTTGGCGGATGAATGGAAATCTCTCACCGGTTGCCAAATGTATGAAGCCTCCTATGGCCTCAGCGAAACCCACACTATGGATACCTACATGCCACAGGGTGCGATTCGGTGGGGTAGTTGTGGCAAACCCATGCCTGGCAACGATATCCGAATAGTCAACTTGAGCACCGGTGAGGAGCAACCTGCGGGAGAATCCGGGGAAATCGTGGTGGGTAACGCCTTTGTTTTCACGGGCTACTGGCAGCGACCAGAGGCCACGAACGAAACACTTCGCAAAGGATGGGTATATACCGGTGACGTAGGGTATCTCGATGAGGACGGCTATCTTTTCTTCACGGGGCGCATCAAGGAAATGATCAAGTGCTCCGGTTACAGCGTTTTCCCCGAAGACGTGGAAGCTCTGATGCTGAATCATCCCGCCGTTGCGCAGTCCGCCGCCGTGGCTGTACCGGATGAAAAGCGAGGCGAAAACGTCAAACTCTTTGTGGTGCTCAAGCCCGATTATCAAGGCAAGCTCAGTGAGCAAAATATTATCGACTGGGCGAAGGACAATATGGCGGCTTACAAATATCCGAGGCACGTCGAGTTCCGTGACTCGTTGCCCGCCAGCGGGACCGGTAAGCTGCTTCGTCGCTTACTAAAAGACCCGCTTCCACCTGCTTCCCAATAACCGTTCACGCCTGTGCAATGAACCAAAAAAAAGGGCAAGTCCAATAGACCTGCCCTTTTTCGGAATCTGGTGGGTGGTACTGGGATCGAACCAGTGACCCTCGCCTTGTAAGGGCGATGCTCTCCCAGCTGAGCTAACCACCCAGGAATAATAAAACAGGAATAATAAAAAATGGCGGAGCGGACGGGACTCGAACCCGCGACCCCCGGCGTGACAGGCCGGTATTCTAACCAACTGAACTACCGCTCCGCATCGATCCGGCATTAAGCCTGAATCGTGCACCGAACTCAAGTGCTCGATGCGTACCTTGAAAGAAAGTGGTGGGTGGTACTGGGATCGAACCAGTGACCCTCGCCTTGTAAGGGCGATGCTCTCCCAGCTGAGCTAACCACCCACTTTGTCACCTTTCAAAGGTACTCACTTGAAAATGCTAATACTGCCTGCGAACAGACCTCATTGCTCAATCAAGTGAGAGGCGCATTTTAAGCATTTGCCCGGCGGTGTCAAATCTTTTTCCGGAAACTCTAAAAAAACCACCAACCATCCGATTCGGCGGCTTCACGGCGCTCGCGCTCTAGCTCCAGCAGCGCATACTCCTGCTCCAGCTGTTCCATTTTTTGGTCCGCCTCCAGCGGAACCTTAGAGCCGCCACCAAAAGGCCAGTACCAAGAGGCTGATTCGTACTGCCCTTCGCGCTCAAGCCTTTCAATTTCCACCTCGCGCTCTTCTTCCAGAAGCGCCATGCGCCGCTCGTAGTCCGCATCCTCGTTGGATTCCACGATGGAAACCGCAGCATGGTTCGGGGCCAGCAAATCGCTGTTCAGGAAGCGGGTTGAAACTATCTCCTGCCCCTGCATGGCGTAATCACGCGTGACCAGTTGCAAATCACCCTGAGCGAGGGGGTGCTCGGGATCCATCTCCGGATTGGCTTGGGTTGGTTCGGTTAGCTCGTTATACCGCAGATAATAAATACGGCCAGGCTCAACATTGAGGGTGGCATCGGCAATCAAGCTTAAACTGAACGAGTTCAAGCCCTCAAGACCAAGCAATGGCCGGCGCATGGCGATATGCCGCTCCCCGGGGCTCACCACAAGCCAGGTGAAGCTGTCGTTGCGGATATTGAAATAGTGGGCGTCATCGATATAAACACTGGGCGCTTCAATCTCATCGGCGGCCCACTGAGAGTGGGTGCGATAAAAATACAGAACCGCATGCTTGCGATCCCAGCTGTCGTTATCAATGTGTACAAAGTCGTGGCCAGAAACCGGGTGCAGAAACGACCCGACACTTTTACCAATAGACTGATAAACCGTGCAACCAGATGCGGACACCAACGACACGACTAACAGTACACGGAAACAAAACGAGCGCAGCTTGAAGGGCTCAAAAAAAGACACTGGGGTTTTCATTGTTGTTAACTCTTCATCCTTTGGTGAGTTGCCTGATCATAGCAACTGCCAAACCGTATAAATGAGAGCTACCGCAAGGGATGGATAACAAACCGTTACAGAACCGAGCGCCCGCTTCCGTGCAACGGCGCCCGCATTAACTTCAGATCAGCTACTGACCAGACACCTGGCTGCGAAGCTGATTAACCTCTTCCGACAAACGCACAAGGCGCGACGTAACCTGAGCACGAGACGAATCAATAGCCTGAACATTCCGCTTCAGTGCCGCCAGCTCATTCTTGAGCTCTTTATCTCCATTGCTGCCAGACAGCTTTTTCTCAAGAGCAGACAAACGCCCTTCTATGCCACTGATTCCAAGCTTCTGCTCCTGCTCAAAACGACGCACTCGCCGCTCAACCACCTGGTCCACATCCGCCAACTGCTTACTTAACTTGGTCAGCTGCTCCGCCGACTGGCGGTTAGAATCTTCCAAGGCCGCAACCGAGGTTTCCGTCTGCTTCTTCACCGCCGCAATGTCGCTACCTAAAGACGTCCGAACCTTCTCGACCGTGGAACCCACATCCGCCAATGCCTTCTTACCTTCCGCAAGCCCCGCCTCTGCAGCCGCAATGCGCTCCTGCTGATCATTCAGCTGCTTTTTGTTACGCTCGTTTGCGATCACCCAAAGCTTACGAATCTCACTATCCGCCGCATCAAGCTGCTTCTTCTGGGCTTCAACCTGCTCAGCCAGCGACGCACGACTCTGCTGCAGGCTCTCCCCCGTTTCCGAAAGATCCCCCTCAAACCGCGCCATCGCCAACTTACTCTGCCGCGCCCCGTAATCCGCATCCTCCAACTGCCCTTCAAGCACCTGAATCCGCTGATTCTGCGAATACCACCCCGCCACTAAAGCCACAGCCACAGCAATAACCAACAACCACAGAACCGCCAAGCTCGACCGACCACTACCCCCACCGTTGTCATTCCTACCGCCCTTGGCCGCCTTCGGTGGCTTCGGCTTACCACCCGCGCCCTCTGCTACCGGCTTAGGTTTCTTCTGCGCTGGCGCCTTCTTCTCCGGCGCACCAACAGGCCGTTCGGCTCTTAGCTCATCGTCATCTGGACGGATGGGTTCCATTACAGCTCCTGAATATGGACGGTTCAATTAATTGCCATCGATAATACATGCACTTGTTCGTAGGTTGAAATGACGAGGCCGCCTTCCTTGCATGGTAGATAGCCAAAACATACAATGTCCGGCTTTCCAATTATCACAGGACAGTTGCGTATGCAGCCGCTTGTAGGACTTATCATGGGCTCAAAATCCGACTGGCCCACCATGGAACACGCCGCCAACATGCTCGACAAACTCGGCGTCGCCTACGAAACCAAAGTCGTCTCAGCCCACCGCACCCCGGACCTGCTTTTCGATTACGCCAAAAGCGCCTCCGACCGCGGCCTGAAAGTCATCATCGCAGGCGCCGGCGGCGCAGCGCACCTACCCGGCATGGTCGCTTCCCAGACATCTCTGCCGGTACTAGGCGTACCCGTACAATCCAAAGCCCTAAGCGGTCTTGACTCGCTACTCTCTATCGCACAAATGCCCGGCGGCATTGCCGTAGGTACCTTGGCTATCGGCAACGCCGGTGCCACAAACGCTGGCCTGCTGGCCGCACAGATTATTGGCACCGCCGATGCAGATGTCCGTAAAGCTATTGATGAGTTCCGGGCAACACAAACCCAAACGATCCTAGACAACCCAGATCCAAGAGAGCACACATGAGAATTGGTGTATTAGGTGCCGGCCAACTGGGAAGAATGCTCGCCCTTGCCGGATATCCGCTGGCCAAGACCTTTGTTTTCTATGACATGTCAGGCAGCCCCAGCGCTGGACTGGGAGAAGTCATCATTGATCGCGAAGGCAAATACCTAGACGACTTTTTGTCACGGGTAGATCGCGTAACCTACGAGTTTGAGCACCTCCCCGTAGACGTTGCCGAAAAACTGGCAAAAGAAAAACCCGTTCACCCCTGCCCTCGCGCGCTAAAGATTTGTCAAAACCGCGAAGCCGAAAAAACACTGTTCGGTGAACTTGGCATCCCCACGCCACAGTGGAAAATCGCAGACAGCGCCGAATCCCTCAAAGAAGCAGCGCAAAGCCTGGGCTGCCCAGTCGTGGCAAAATCCAATACCGAAGGCTACGACGGCAAAGGCCAGGCCATACTGAAGAGCCCAGAAGATGCAGAAGCCGCCTGGGAATCCATCGGCCATCCTCAGCTGATGGTCGAGAAATTTATAGAGTTCAGCCGTGAAGTATCCATCATTGCCGTGCGCGCCGAAGATGGCCAAATGGCCTTTTATCCCATCTCAGAGAACGTTCACCACGAGGGCATTCTGCGCTACTCCATTGCCCCGGCGCCGAAATTGGAAAAGCACGTTCAAGAAGATGCAGAGCACTACACCAAAACTCTGCTAAACGAGTTGGAATACGTAGGCGTACTTGCGCTCGAACTGTTTGAAACGGCCACCGGCTTGATCGCAAATGAGATGGCTCCGCGGGTTCATAACTCAGGGCACTGGACTATCGAAGGCGCGATGACGAGCCAGTTTGAGAACCACATTCGGGCGGTGAGTGGGCACTCACTGGGTAGTGTTGAGCCGCGCGGCGTGAGCTGTATGATTAACATCATCGCAGAGCATGGAGATGTTGAACGCCTGCTGGAACTCCCTTACGCTCATGTACACCTCTATAATAAAGGCGAACGACCTGGCCGCAAGCTTGGCCACGTAAACGTTCTAGCAGACAGTTACGCCGAACTGGTGTGGCGCGTGCGAACTTGCGTGCAGTTTTTGCCCGGCAGCCCTCAGTTCAGTAGCTCGCTAGACGCTGACAGCAAGGGCTGAATTGCGTTACGGGGCTGATACGGGGTTGATATCGCTCAAATCGACCCTATATTAGAGTAGTGGCATTAAATTATAACTAAGAGAAACAGGGAGACGACCTCATGGCATTTGAACTTCCAGCACTGCCTTACGAAAAGAACGCACTGGAACCATATATTTCTGCTGAAACCCTCGAGTACCATTACGGTAAGCACCACAATACTTACGTCACCAAGCTGAACGGCCTGGTTGAAGGTACCGATAACGCCAGCAAGTCGCTCGAAGACATCATCAAAAGCGCCAGTGGCCCGCTGTTCAACAACGCAGCCCAGGTATGGAACCACACCTTCTACTGGAATTGCCTGAGCCCGAACGGCGGCGGCGAGCCCACAGGTGCGGCTAAAGAAGCTATCGAAAAAGCTTTCGGCTCATTCGATGACTTCAAGAAAGAGTTCAACGACAAGGCGGCCAACAACTTCGGTTCAGGCTGGACTTGGCTGGTTAAAAAAGCAGACGGCAGTGTTGCCATTGCTAGCACCAGCAATGCAGAAACACCGCTGACCGGCGCTGACAAACCAGTGCTGACCGTGGATGTGTGGGAGCACGCGTACTACATCGATTACCGCAACTCCCGCCCGAAGTATCTGGAAGCGTTCTGGAACCTAGTAAACTGGGATTTTGTGAACGAAAACCTGGCCTAATTCGGCAAATAGGTTTTCCAGATGCAGCCGGCAACGGCTGGATAGAAATGCCCGCTATTAGCGGGCATTTTTTATATGACCATTCACTACATTTACAAATTGAAACGACAGTACCCTGAAGTATTTAAAAAAATCGCCGATACTCTCCCTGCACAGTAGTTTAACGTGAACCATAATCCGCGTTGTCGGTAATGTGTTCTACAAGAATATGGGCGCCTGACGAACAGGCTAAAGACAGGTCTGAATGCACAAATCTTTTAAGGTAGAAAACCGCCTTGACTACCGCATCCTTCGGTGGATACTTGCCGTCGCACTGATCAGCGGTGTGATTGTCAGTGTCATACAGGTAGTACTCGATGCACAACGCGTTTCGACTGACCTAGACAACCAGGCCAGCCAGACCATCGCCATGGTTAAAGATGCGTCCACGCAAGCTGTGTTCAGCATAGACGCCGACCTAGCAAATCAAGTCGTCGACGGCCTTTTTGCTCGGGAAGCAGTACGCCTAGCCCAGATTCTTCACGCCAACGGCGAGCCCTTGAGCTCCCGAGAGCGGCCTTTGACCGAAAGCGTATTCCGCCCGTTGATTAACTGGATGTTTGGTGCCGAGCGCCAATTCCGCACCGAACTGATGCGCAACGGCAATTCAGACACCGTATACGGCTACTTTGTTGTTCACTACGATACCGCGCCGGCTGCCAACATTTGGCTGGGCCGTGCCATCGTCACATTCACCTCCGTCATTGCTACGGCTGTGATTTTGGGTATGGTGCTGTACTTCGTTTTTTACATGCTGCTTACCCGCCCACTACTGCGCATTGTAAATTCCGTAAAACAGGTGAACCCAGAGCAACCGGATGACCGTTTGATTGCCACCCCATTTGGTCATGAAAAGGACGAACTTGGGCACTGGGTTAAAGCCACTAACACCCTGCTGATCGCCATTGGAAAAAGCCAAAAGCGCCAACGTGAAGCGGAAGACAGAGTGAGCCGGCTCGCCCGCTACGACCAGCTTACCGGGCTGCTCAGCCGGGACAGCTTTATGGAGTTGCTGCAAGCTGATATTGAAGAATCTAAGCGCAACCACACTCTTTTATCCGTCATTGTTTGCGGCATTGATGACTTTAAATCCATTAACGATCAATGCGGCTTTCACACCGGCAATCTCACCTTACAAACCGTCGCAGACCGGCTTATGAGTTGCCTGAACGGCTCACGTTTCACCATAGCCCGCCTTGGCGGCGACCAGTTTGTGATAGTTGAGAAGGGGCTCAAAGACGGCTTTCAGGCGGCAGATACCGCGGAAGCCATTCTGGCAAGAATCAGCGAGACCATGGGAGTGGAAGGCCAGAATATTTCCATGACGGCAACCCTGGGCATTGCCCTATACCCCTCCGACGCCATCCAGCCAGATCGACTTCTTCAGAGTGCGGAACAGACCATGATGCTGGCCAAGCAGAAGGGCCGAGATCACTTCCAATTTTACGTGGCAAGCATCGATCAAGAAATCCGCGACCGCAAACAGCTCGAAAAAGACCTTTCGCAAGCTCTGGCGATGAACCAGTTCCATCTGGTGTATCAACCCCAGGTAGACCTCCAAACGAAACGGGTAATTGGCGCAGAAGCCCTACTCCGTTGGGAACACCCAGTGCGCGGGCTGGTGCCGCCGGATTACTTTATTCCAGTTTCAGAGAACAATGGATCCATCGTTGAGATAGGCCAGTGGGTGCTGGAGCAGGCCTGCCTGCAAGCCAAGCTGTGGGCAGACAAGGGGTTACCCCTACGCGTCGCTGTAAATCTATCTGCAGTGCAGCTGCGCCAAGATCGCATTGTGAATGACATCCTGGACACCCTGAAGCGCTACGATATTCCCGCAGGGCGTCTGGAACTGGAAGTCACAGAAACCAGCTTTATGACCAACCTAGCAGATGCAGTCGCCAAACTTCACGCTCTGAACCGGGCGGGCATCAGCCTAGCGGTGGATGACTTTGGCACCGGTTACTCATCTCTTACCTATCTCAAGAAAATGCCGGTACAGCACCTGAAGATCGACAAGCAGTTCATTCGGGATCTGCTCATTAACGAAGAAGACACCCGTATCACCAACACCATCATTGATCTCGGCAGAAGCCTCAACCTGACCGTCGTTGCAGAAGGTGTGGAAACCGCGGAACAGGAATATTACCTGAGCCAGCGCGGCTGCAAACTGGCACAGGGGTACTTCTTCAGTAAGCCTCTGCGCCCTGCGGATTTTGAGACGTTTGTTCAAGGGTTTCACCAGAAAATCGTAGAAAATAACGCCTGATTCATTACCTATGAGGAGTTGCCATGGGAACCACCATTATTGGCCTGATCATTATTGCTGTCGCAGCAATCTATCCGGTTTTTATCTACAACCGCCTGGTGTCTCTGCGCAACCAGTTCAAAAATGGTTTTGCCCAGATTGATGTGCAACTCCAGCGTCGGCACGATCTTATTCCCAACCTGGTCGAAGCCGCAAAAGCCTACCTTGTGCACGAGAAATCAACGCTGACCCAGGTTATGGAAGCCCGGAACAACGCCGTAAGTGCCCAGAAAGATGCCGCCAAAGACCCAGGAGACGGCACCAAGATTCAACGCCTCAGTGGCGCCGAGAACCTACTTACCAAGGCCCTTGCTAATTTTTATGCGGTGGCTGAAAACTATCCCGACCTGAAAGCCAACGAAACCATCCAGCAACTGATGGAAGAGCTTTCGAGCACAGAGAACCGGGTTTCCTTTGCCCGCCAGGCTTATAACGATGGCGTGATGAGCTACAACATCTACCGCGAGCAATTCCCCAACAACGTGATCGCTGGCATGCTCTCATTCAAAGAAACCTCGCAACTGGAACTTGAGACGCCAGAGGCCCGACAAGTGCCCAAAGTGGCCTTTTAAGGCCCTGAAACATGGCTCATCCAGGATTTTTCCAGCGCCAGGCCAGTGCCCGGCGCAACACCAGCCTTCTCGTGCGCCTTATTGCCCTGCTTTCTGGCATTCTAATGATCGGCCAGATAGGCGGCTTTCTGCTTCGCTCGTCGTTTTACAGCGGCGGGCGAGGGCCGACCATCAGCTGCATCAGGTTTTGCCAGCACACAAAAGTTATCGGAGCGAGTCGGAACAATCAGCCCGGAAGGCGAAGATTTTGCTATTAAGCTATTGCAGCGCCTGCCGTCAACCTTTCGTGGCTTGCTGTATACCCGGGCGGGTGCCATTCAACTCTGCTACGCCCTACTTATCAGTGATTTGAACGAGCAGCAGAAAGCGGAATGCCTCAACTTACTTCCGAAAAAGGTGGTGTGAAGAAGGTAGTGTGAGTAGAAAGCTGGCTTACTGGGCCAACTCACCCTCCCCCGGGCTGAAAAGCGCATCAACGCCCGGGTTAGCTCTTCGTTCTGGTAGGCCGAGCTTATCGCGGATATCCAAGTTTACCTTCCAGAGTTTATTGAATTTCTCCGCTGTTGCAGCAACCGCGTCACCCTTATCCAGCAAGATCTTCGGACGCAAAAATACCAACAAATTGCGTTTTACCCGGCGCTCAGACTCAGATGAAAACAGGCGCCCAATATAGGGAATATCGCCCAGCAGCGGAACTTTGCTCGTGTTTACCATGTAGTCATCACGGGTGAGACCACCCAATACAATGGTTTCTCCATCATCCGCTAGCACGGTTGTTTTGATTTCGCGTTTATTGGTCACAATATCCGAAGCATCTTCAATGCTATCGGCCACACTCTCTGTAGTCTGCTCCACCACAAGCCGCACCAAGCCGTCCGCACTGATGGTTGGGGTAACCTTCAGGGTCAGGCCAATATCCCGACGCTCAATCGTGGTAAACGGGTTGGTCAATCCATCGCCCGCCACGCTGGACTGCCCGGTGCGGAACGGAACGTTCTGGCCCACAATAATTTCCGCTTCCTGATTGTCTAGGGTGATGAGACTCGGCGTCGACAGCAGGTTGGCGGCTGCAGAAGTAGAAAGCGCCTGCAAAAGAATGCCCCAGCTTATGCCATTTTCGTTTCGCTGGCCGGCTCCTACGGTGACACCTCCAACGGCTGGCGCAATGGCAGATTTCGTGAGTATTGCGCCAAGCACATCGCCCAAGCTCTTACCTACGTTACCAAAGTTTGTTCCCAAAACAGGCGTAGAAGAACCAGACTCGTCACCCACGCCCAACTGAACACCGAGATCCTGGCCCAGCTCATCGCTAATTTCTACAATGGCGGCTTCAATCAATACCTGCGCACGGCGCACATCCAGCGCGGCAACAATTTCCTCGGCTTCCTGCATCAGAGAAGGCTCGCCACGAACCACCAGGGCATTCAGCCCCTCATCTGCAAACACCGCGAAATTACCCTGGGGCTTGTTGCTGGCGCCGCCACCGGCACCTTCCTTAGTCAGCTCACCCATCACGCCTCTCAAAAGCTCAGTAAGGCTCTTCGCATCCGCATGCTTTAGGCGGATAACCTTGGTCGCCCCGCCACTGGCAGAGGGCTGATCCAGTTGCACGATCAGGCCGCGCATCTTACCGCGGAAGGTTTCATCGCCCCGAAGGATCAGGCGGTTGCTACGCTCATCGGCGGTAACACTGTATTTTCTCGCAGAATTGTCGTTACCCCCGCGACCTAACTCATCCGGAGCCAGCTCTTGCAACAGAACCACCATATCGCCCACCCAAGCTTCCTTAAGCTTGATCACCTCCACTTCGTACTTGGAGGGGCTGTCCAGCTCGCGAACAATCTGCTCCATGCGCTTAATGTTGGAAGCGTGGTCACTGATAATCAGGGCATTGGCTGCGGCCACACCGGCAAGGTGGCCATACTTTGCCACCAAAGGCCGAAGAATGGGCACCAGCTCCAAGGCGTTGGCGTTATCAATCTGGATAACCCGGGTTATAAGCTGCTCAGAGGGAACGCTAGGGAAACGGCTTAGCTCTTCAGCAGACTGTTTGGCATCCACCTGTTGCACAATCTTGATGACCTGCTCGCCGGGAATAGCGGTAAAACCATGCACATTCAGCACCGCAAGGAACAGATCATAAATCTCAAACTTGTTCATCGGGGCACTGGAAAGCACGGTAACCTTCCCTTTTACCCGGGGGTCCACCACAAAACTGAAACCGGTAATATCTGCCACCTGAGTAACAAAGGCACGTATATCCGCGTCTTTAAGATTCAGCCGCCAGGTTTCATCCTGGCCATACGCTGCCGACATCATTGGAAGAAGAATAAGCAGAGCGAGGGCCCGCAGAAAATTTGTCTTGTGGTTATACATCTGGCGATATCGTCCTGTATCGATGAACCCTGTCAGCGCCACTGCTCAGGTATGGCATAACTTATAGTGAGGAAAGACCCGTCACGTTCGATTTCTATATCCAAACTGGCTTGGCCGCGCCAGCTTTCCAGCAGCGACCTATCCTGTTGCACATCACCCAGGCGTTGCCCGTTGATGGCAGTAATCACGTCTCCGGCTTTGAGATTCACAGCGTTCAGCATGGCATTAGAGCCGTCATACACGTAGCCCGAACCACCGCTGTCATCCGCAGGGCTAAGGCCATAAGGCGTCAGTGCGGCGGCACCTGCGCTGTCTAGTTGTTGCCGGGCATTATCAAGAAACGCTTCCGGTGATGATTCTGCCGGCTCTTGAGCCACCTCTGCAACCATTGTGGAAACGTCATCCTCTTCAAAGGTCAAGGATTCGTAGCGGCCACCACGGCGGATCAGTATGCGCCCCGGCTCCACCTCTGCCAACTCGATATTGCCAGGCATCAAATCACCCACACGGTACCACATGGCTTCACCGTCGCTTCCGGCCACTATAGCACCAGAGTCTTCCGGGCGCTGTCCTACCAGAACGCCTTCAAGCCGCAGCCTTAACCCGGTTTCAGGGGCAGAGCGTTTAACGGCATCGGCCACCTCACCCGGGGTTTCTGGCCGGCCAAAAAACTCATAACTCGCTATGGGGTAACTGCCCGAGTTTGCAAAAGCCTGAGCGCCTGCCACACCTCCCGCCGGAGCAACCGCAACGGGCTTGTCCTGCCAGGCAAAAAGCCAGGTGATGTTCGCCACAGCCACACTTAGGTACACCACCAGCCACACAAGCAAAAGATTGGCGATTACTTTCGCAATCCTGTGCTGGGTTTCTTGGGCCGGCATAGCAACCATCAGCGCGCCCCCGGTAACAGCGGCTGCCTTACACGGAACACAACATCATCGGGGCTCGCGGAATCTGGCCAGGGTTGGCCGGCCAGATCAATCATGCGCTTGTAAACCCGCAACTCCATCATCCCGTTCCATAGAATATTGGCATCTGCAACTGGGCCATTACCCGCCTGCTCCGCAACCACCAACGCCACACCACCGTCTGTGGTGTCCAAGTTGACCTGCATGGGCGGGAAATCTGCCTGGCCAGTCTGGCTTCCCATGGGCCAACTCACCCGGCCACCTGCCCATCGGCCAAGGCCATCCGCGCGCACAATGCGATCGTCGGCCCACGCCAATTCCAGGCGGTCGATGCTCACATCGCCTTCAATCATGGCGCCACCACTGCGGCGAATTAAATCTTCAAACTCTGCCACTGCAACCTGGCCACGAGCATTCACCCGCACATTTGCCGGCCAGCCAAGGGCTATATCACCGGAAACAGACGACTGCAGAGATTCCACCGAAATTCGCACTGGCTGCTCCAGCGCGGTAATAGATGGCCAGCCCAGTTGCCATTGAACACGTATCGGGAAGCCCGAAATAACCACACCAGCCGCACCATCCCACACCCTGCCAGCCACCTGTTGCACCTGCACCTGAGGCGGTAACGAAACATAGGGAGAGGCCTTATGCCAAACCCAGCCAGCGGGAATAAAAGCTATGAGTGCACCTAGGTAAACAAACAGCCCGAGCAACACGAGCAAAAATAGCTTGCCAGGGCGAAGAAAAGGTTTTGGTTCAGCGTCACTCATTCGGTTACACACAGACAGTTTGACCGGTTGCCGAGTCTAACAAACAAGCCGGCCAAGTCCATGACAAAAAAAACAAAAACCCCGCGTCAGTGTGAACCAACGCGGGGTTTTTAAGCGCAGATCGGGCCACGTCTCGAAATTTGAGACGTGATCGAAATCAGCAAGCTATGGCCGGCATTACATCATGCCGCCCATGCCTCCCATTCCACCCATATCTGGCGCACCGCCACCGGATGTGCCGTCATCTGGCTCATCTGCAATCATCGCCTCAGTGGTGATGATCAAAGATGCGATGGACGCAGCAGCCTGCAGCGCAGAACGAGTTACCTTGGCAGGATCCAAGATACCCATTTCCAGCATGTCACCGTACTCTTCGGTAGCCGCGTTGTAGCCAAAGGCGCCTTCGCCGTTGCGAACCTTGGCAACGACGACAGAAGACTCGCCGCCAGCGTTGGAAACGATCTGGCGCAGAGGAGCTTCCATGGCGCGGCGCAGGATGTTTACACCGGCTTTCTGCTCTTCGTTGATGGCATCAACCTTATCCAACGCTGCGATAACGCGGATCAGCGTTACACCGCCGCCCGGTACAATGCCTTCTTCAACAGCAGCACGGGTAGAGTGAAGGGCGTCTTCAACGCGGGCCTTCTTCTCTTTCATTTCCACTTCGGAACCAGCGCCTACCTTGATGACAGCAACACCGCCAGCCAGCTTGGCCACGCGCTCTTGGAGCTTCTCTTTATCGTAGTCTGAAGTACTGTCTTCAATCTGCTTGCGCACCTGTTCAACACGGGCTTGGATATCAGCCTGTGCACCAGCACCGTCGATGATGGTGGTGTTTTCTTTGGTCAGGTTTACGCGCTTGGCGGTACCCAGATCGTCCAGAGTGGCGTTCTCAAGGCTTAGGCCCACTTCTTCCGAAATCACAGTACCGCCGGTCAAAATGGCGATATCCTGCAGCATTTCCTTGCGGCGATCACCAAAGCCAGGCGCCTTAACGGCGGCGGCTTTCACAATGCCACGCATGTTGTTCACAACCAGAGTCGCCAGAGCTTCGCCTTCAATATCTTCGGCGATAATCATCAGCGGTTTGCCAGATTTGGCAACAGCTTCCAGCAACGGAAGCAGTTCGCGGATGTTGGAGATCTTCTTGTCGACCAGCAGCATGTACGGGTCATCAAGTTCAACAGACATGTTGTCTTGGTTGTTGATGAAGTACGGAGACAGGAAGCCGCGGTCGAACTGCATACCTTCAACCACGTCTAGCTCGTCTTCCAGGCCACGGCCTTCTTCAACCGTGATCACGCCTTCTTTACCCACTTTTTGCATGGCATCAGCAATAAGCCGGCCAATGGTCTCATCGCCGTTGGCGGAGATAGTGCCTACCTGAGCAATGCTGCGGCTGTCGTCGCAGGGCCGAGCCAGTTCACGAATGGCTTTTACGGCTTCTGCAGTCGCCTTGTCGATACCGCGCTTCAGATCCATCGGGTTCATGCCGGCAGTCACTGCCTTCACGCCCTCGTTAACGATGGACTGAGCCAGAACGGTCGCAGTGGTAGTACCGTCACCGGCGGTTTCGTTAGCCTGGGAAGCAACTTCCTTCACCATCTGGGCGCCCATGTTCTCGAACTTGTCTTTCAGTTCGATTTCTTTGGCAACCGATACACCATCTTTAGTGATGGTTGGAGAGCCGAAAGACTTCTCCAAAACCACGTTACGGCCTTTGGGGCCGAGAGTTACCCTGACTGCGTCTGCCAGAATATTTACGCCTGCAACCATACGCTTGCGGGCGCTATCACCGAATTTGACTTCTTTTGCTGACATGTAATCTATCCCTGTTCGTTAAACCGAATTCGTTGAATCAATCGGGGGAATGACTGTTCGTGCGAATTGCTTCCGCGATCACTCAAGCACGCCGTAAATGTCGCTCTCGCTCATGATGAGCAGCTCTTCACCGTCGATTTTTACGGTGTTGCCGGCATATTGGCCAAATACCACGGTATCACCCGCTTTGACTGCCACAGCAAGAGTTTCACCATTTTCCAGAACGCGACCGTTGCCCACGGCTATAACCTCACCCTGAGACGGCTTCTCTTTAGCGTTACCTGGCAGCACGATGCCACCCGCAGTTTTCTCTTCTTCTTCTTTACGGCGTACAACAACACGATCGTGTAACGGACGAATCTTCATTGCTCGGTGTCTCCAATAGTCAGATTAATGTGGCAATGACATTTGCTGTTTATGGCCGGATTTCCTCATGTGGCCCCGGCAAATCGGGGCACGCTTCTTGCGGCAATCCGACAAAAATGCTCGGCTTCTAACCTGCTGTTTTCGAGCCGGTATCAGCCTGCAGCAAACTTGTGAATCCTATGTGGGGCTGGCACCGGGCTTTTCAACACCCGATTCGATAAATCTTTTTACTTTTTATCAAGGCGATCATGGTCGGTTTTGGTCTCATCCCGGTACTCCCCTTCAATAATGTCGCCGCTGCCATCGCGATCAAACGGGCGCTGCTGACCAAAGGGGTTATTACGATCACCAAAGGGCTCTTGCCCAAACGGGCTTTGGCCACCACCGGCCCGAAAATAGAACCCGCCGCTCTTGCTTGAAGCCACCATGCGCCTCAAGGCCAAGGCAGATAGCCAGTATCGAGTAAAAGGAATGAGACAGAGAAACCCGAAGGCATCGGTAATAAATCCAGGAGTGATCAAAAGCACACCACCAACAGCCAAGATCAACCCTTCGGCCACTTCTTTTGCAGGCAGTTCACCGCTGCTAAGGCGCTGGTTAGCCTTAAGCAGCGTTGCCATACCTTGCTGGCGAAGCAGCCAGGCACCAATAACCGCCGTCAGTAGAACAAAGCCAATGGTGTTGAACACACCAATCATGCCACCAACCTGAATGAGCACCGCCATTTCAGCAATCGGCATGATAATGAAAACAAACAATAATATAGACATCAGGCTCTCGTAGTTGGAATTTGGGCATATAAACTACCGCCACTAAGCCACACTTAGAAGCGGTTTTGCAGAGTGACCTGCATTGGGCGAGTTTCCGCCCAAACCTAAAGCCCACTTGATAGCTACAAGGCCGCTCGCCGCGTCACGCGGCATGGTACAGCCGCAATCGCACTGATGCGTTCGTTCGCTGAGCGTCTTTTTTACGACCTCCCAGCAGGCAGGGCAACGCTGACTCGGCTTTGCTTTTCGAGTGGGTATTTCGACAAACTCACCACCAGTTTCTTCGACTTTGTAGTGAATCATGGCCAGCAACTTTGCCGGCGCGGTGTCTAGTATCTCCCGGTTTAACCCGGACTTCTGCTTGACCATTTTCCCTGGCTTGTCGAGTGTGCCTTTTGCCGTTCGGGTCATGTTCCGAATGGTCAGTTTTTCCGTGGCAAAGAGCGTGTATTCCTTCGCGAGATCGTGACTCAGTTGATGGTGATCGTGGTGGCGCTGCCGGGCAACCTTAGCTCTGGCTTGAGTCAGAACTTTACAGGCCCGCTTCCACCGGTTGGAACCTCGCTTTTTGCGTGATGCAGCCTGCTGCATCGGCAGCAAGCTCTCTTTGGAGTCCCGGTAGTAACGTGGGTTCTCGATCGCGTAATGCTCGCCGTTTTCGTGCGTAACCGTGCCTAAACACTCCACGCCCCAATCGAACCCGCAAGCTTTCTGGCCTTTGCAGGCCCGCACAGGCTCACATTCGACGGTGACTGATAAGAACCACTGCCCGTGCTTATGGATAACCTGGCTAGTTTTGACTTTTCCCAGAGTTCGAGCCTTCCCCCGAGCCTTGATGCGGCCAATGCCGTTGATCGAAAGCCTGCCGTGCTTACCGTTCGCCTCGGGAATAAACGCCCAGCCGCTGCCACCGCACATCTCAAAACTGGAAAACCGGCTGAGTGAGCGAAAGCGGGGGAACCCCGGAGCCTGGCCTTTCTTTACGCGCTCAAAAAATGCTTTGAACGCTTTGTCCAGGCGGCGAAGCGTCATTCGGGTAATGTAAACCGGAATGGCTTTGTATTCGGGATGGTCGGCGCGGATCTGAGTCAAACTGGCTTGTTGGTCGTTATAGGAGATCGACTTTCCGGTTTTTCGGTAACAGTCGATACGCTCTTGTAGTGCGGCATTATAAAGTTGTTGGTGTAAGCGCAAGCTCTCAAGCAACCGCTCAGATTGCGATTGGCTGGGGTAGAGCTTGTAATTGATTTTGCGCTTATCCATGAATCCTAATATAATTGGTTCCTATGTCTAAAACAACCCTGAAAGCTCAGCACCATTGCGTATACAACACAAAGTATCACTTGGTTCTTGTGACAAAGTATCGAAACCCGGTCATTAACGAGGGCATATTAGCTCGCCTGTCTGAACTGATTTCTGAGCGTGTGAGCGCTTGGGAGGGGGAGCTTTTTGAGGTAAACGGCGAGCCTGACCACATCCATATTTTGATGGAACTACCCCCCAAATACGCCGTAGCTGATTTTGTGAACGCCCTGAAAACGGGAACCTCTCGAAGAATCAGGAAAGAGTTTGCCGACCACGTTAATAGCTATTACTGGAAACCAGTTTTCTGGTCGAAAAGCTACTGCGTAATCACCTGCGGTGGCGCACCGCTTTCGACTATAAAGCAATACATCGAAAACCAAAAAGGCGCTTAACCCTCACCAAACTTCGTATGGAAAGGGAATGCAGCGCTAACGCTGTTCAAGATTCCGTGATTGCAATTACCGACTGCCAGCTGGGCCCAAGCTCAAAAATGACCAAAATACTTTACAAATCAAGAAATGTCATTAGTATGTGAAGTATATTAGCCAATCGTGAGCAAAATGGACTACCAAGCCCTAGGGCAAAAAATATCAGCCTTACGCCAGCAGCACGGGGTGTCTCAGCAAAAAATGGCTGAACACCTCGGCATATCCCGCGCGACCATCAACGCGCTTGAAAAGGGCCGCTCGGGTGATATTGGTATAAAAAAAGTCATGAAAGTGCTGGATTATCTGGGTAAAGAATTAGCCATTCGGGACAAGTCACCCTTCCCTACGTTTGAGGAGCTGAGAGATGAGCAGTGAGCTCAACGTATGCGTTGATCGACAGCAAGCAGGGAAGCTATTTTCGGAAACCAAAGAGTTCATATTCCGTTACAGCGAAACTTCGCTCCCCGAGCAGTTCGTTTCGCTGACCATGCCTATACGTCAAAAAGACTATAGCCACCATCGCTTACACCCTATATTCGAAATGCACCTGCCCGAAGGCTACTTGCTCTCGATTATAAAAAAGCAGTTTGCGAAAATTACTGATACCGATGATTTTGGGCTTTTGAAATTGCTTGCCCCCAATTTTCGTGGGCGTGTTGAATATGTCCGCGATAACCAGCTTGAGAAATCACCACTTCACCTAGACACACTTCTGCACTCCGATAACCCGAGCCTATTTGATGAATTGGTGTCACGGTTTGCACTGCGCTCAGCGTTGAGTGGCGTACAGCCCAAAGTACTGGCACAGCTTCAGAACAAAGCGACTTTGCAACTGGATGACTTCATCGTTAAAGCTTGGGGCCCAGACTACCCTGCCCTTGCGCTCAATGAATACTGCTGCATGCTAGCCAGTAAATATGCGGGAATTCCGGTGCCGGAGTTCTACCTCTCTGATGACGAATCGCTGTTTATTATGAAACGGTTTGATCTAAAGGAGGACGGCAGCGCGCTTGGCTTTGAAGATATGTGCGTCCTTCAGGCCAAAAAGCGAGAAGACAAGTACACGGGAAGCTATGAACAGGTCGCAAAAACAATAAAAATCTTTGTGAGCCCTGAAAACAAAACGTCTTCTTTAGAGCAGTTCTTCAAAATCCTCGTAATCAGCAACGCGCTTCAAAACGGAGATGCGCACCTGAAAAATTTCGGCCTGGTTTACGAGAACACTGAATCCATCAGGCTTGCACCAGCTTATGACATCGTCTGCACTACAGCCTATATCAATCAGGACATACCGGCGCTAACGCTCGCAGGTAGCAAGAAATGGATCGCTCGCAATGCACTGGAGCGCTTCGGTATGCAAGCCTGCGAACTAACAGCATCCAGAGCCGGAGAGCTGTACAACGAGTGCCTACAAGCACTTGATAAGCTATCGACTTACATCGAAACCCGGCTGGCTCAGCCCCTCAACAATGAGCAGTTAATGGTGCTTAAACAGCTACAAACGCTTATTGCCAACGAAACAGCCGCATAACCACCCGGCCATTTACCACTTCCACGCCTTCAGCTTCTAGCAAGCCAACCTGCTCGTTGTAAATCTCAGAGCCTTCCGCAAAGGCTATCTGGCCGTTGCTGCGGATAACCCGGTACCAAGGAACAGAATGGCCTTGGGGAAGCTTGCCTAGGGCGCGGCCTATGTAGCGGGCCTGGCGCCCGAGGCCGGCCATTTCGGCTACCTGGCCGTAGCTTGCGACCTTGCCCGCAGGGATCGCGATCACGACCTGCCAGATCTTTTGATCTTTCCCCGGTTCCGCTGGCTGCCCCATAGCGTCTACCCGCCTGCTGTCTGTGTAACGTCTGCGCTACCACCACCCGTGTGATCAGGTGCCAGCGCATCCAGCCTCTCGCCCTGGCGAATCAGGAACCAGGCCAGAAGAATGGCGGGAATCCCCATCAGGCCAGCCACGAGGAAGAACTCCGCATAACCAAAACCGGCAACAATCATGCCCGAAAAACCGCCCAAAAACTTTCCCGGCAACGTCATCAAAGAGCTGAACAGCGCATACTGTGTGGCGGTAAAAGAGGCACTGGTCATGCTGGAAAGCCAGGCAATCAATGCCACATTAGCAATGCCGCCGCTGAGGTTATCGGCACTTACCACCGCTGCCAGAGTGGCGAGGTTCGGCGGGTACTGAGCCAGAAACACAAACAGCAAATTCGTAGCCGCAGTCATAATGGCACCCGCTAGCAAGACCTTCCTTGTGCCGTAGCGCACCACCAGAACACCCCCTGCCAAGGAGCCTACAATGGTCATGAAAAACCCGAAAATCTTAGTAACATCCGCAACCTGGGTTTTACTGAAGCCCATAAAATCCAGATAAAACGGATTGGCCATCACGCCCATGGCAATATCAGAAATGCGGTACACCGCCACCATCAGCAGAATCGCAATGGAAAGCTCTTTGTAGCGCTGGAAAAAATCCAGAAAAGGCCCGGCAATGGCGGCATAAAACCAGCCTGCAAAGCGGGCTACCCGGGGGCCGAGATGAGTGCGCTTCGCGGCTTCCTGCTCGATTTTTTGTGCAATGTCCTGGGCGGCAGCAAAATGGTTCACTTCCGGCTCGCGCACAATCAGCACGGTTAACGCGCCAACGCCAACCAACGCGGCCATCACCTCGTAAGACACCTGCCAAGACCAGAACTCCGCCAAATACAGAGCGCCCGCACCGGCAACCAGCAGCGCCAGCCGATAGCCAAAAATATACGTTGCCGCCAAAGCCGCCTGAAGCCGCTCTTCGGCGACCTCGATACGGTAGGCATCAATGGCCACATCCTGAGTTGCAGAGGAAAACGCCACCAGCAACCCGCATAACGCCATGGTTTCGGGTACCGCGATGGCATCTACATGGGCCATCAGGTACAAACCGGTGGCAATACCCACCTGCGCCAGCAATATCCAGCTTCTGCGCTTGCCCAACAGCTTGTCCAACACCGGCAGCTTCAGCCGATCCACCACCGGCGCCCAGAACACCTTGATAGAGTAGGTAATCCCCAGCCAGCTGAAAAACCCGATGGTCGCCGTCTCCACGCCCACATCCGCCAAGCGCGCGTTCAGCGTAGAAAAAACCAGCAAGAATGGCAGCCCGGCAGAAAAACCGAGGAACAGCAACGCAATCACCTGCCAACGAGTGTAGGTGTGCAGGGTATCCCGGATCAGATCCAGGCGGGTGCCGGTTGAAATGGGGGAGCCTCCGAATCAGTCACGAAAATTATTGAACTGTAGAGGTATTTCCAGTTCGGTTTCACGTAGCAAGGCAATGGCGGTTTGCAGGTCGTCCCGCTTCTTACCGTTAACCCGAACCTTGTCGCCCTGAATACTGGTCTGCACCTTCAGCTTGGCATCCTTGATCATCTTCACAACCTTTTTGGCCATGTCCGTTTCAATGCCCTGCCTCAGTTTCAAATGTTGCTTTACGAGTTTGCCGGCTTTGCTGTCGCCGTCTTCTTCCAGGGCACGGCTATCGATGTTGCGCTTGGCAAACGCCATCCGCAGCATATCCATAAGCTGCTCAAGCTGGAATTCCTGAGGTGCACTGATCGTAATGCCCTTTTCATCCAGCTCAACATCTGCGTCTACGTTTTTAAAATCCCAGCGGTTGCCAAGATCCCGCTTGGTTTGATCCACCGCATTGGTGACTTCGTGCATGTCGATTTCAGAAACAATGTCAAAAGAAGGCATGATCGTTATTCTCCGGGAGCTGTAGCGAGTATACTCGGTGCTTCAAAATAAGGGCCAAGCATACCAAGCCCCGGAACTCCCCGCATCCGACAATGGACTGGTAAAAGTAGATAACAATGCCAAACCTAGATCTCCCTATCCTTGTAGTAGACGACGCGAAATTCAGCAGTATGGTGGTTGGCCGGACCCTGCGAAATGCCGGATATCGCGACGTACGTATCGTCAACGACGCGCCGGCGGCGCTTAAGCTGATAGAACAACGCCCAGTGAGCGTGCTGATAGCAGACTGGCTGATGCCTGAAATGGACGGCTTGCAGCTAACCGATCAAGTGCGCCAACAAGATGAACAAAACAACCACTACACCTATGTGATCCTTCTAACAGCCAGGGAAAGTGTGGCAGCCCTGTCAGAAGCATTCGATCGGGGCGTAGACGACTTCATCTACAAGTCCGACATGACCAAGCAGCTGATCCCCAGAATTTATGCCGCGGATCGCATGGCAGATCGCCAAAACACCCTGCTGCGCGCCAATGCCCTGCTCATCGAAAACAACCGGGACTTAGAATCCAGCAACATCATCGACCTGGAAACCGGGCTTTGCAACAACCGCTATGGCCGCGACCGCCTCACCAAAATGTTGCGACACGCAGAATCCCGGGGTGGCGCATCCGCCTATGTGCTGTGCGGCATTCGTAACTGGCAAGAGTTAAAAGGCAAGCACCCGCCCTCGGTAATGACCGAGTTGGCCGTTGGCATTGCTCGCAGGCTGAGCACTCTGGTTCGCCCCATCGATGTTCTGTGCCGCGTGGGTGACAACCAGTTCGCACTCATTGCCTATTTCCCGAACAGCGACAACTGCACAACAACCGCCTTTCGACGGGTGTTCGATGGCATTAACCACAAAGCCCTGAAAACCACCGCAGGGTATATTTCCGTAGAAGCGGGCATGGCGCTTTGCAAAGCCGATGCCCAGAACGGCACACCCTCCATTCAGGATATGGAGCGGGCTTCTGTTCACGGCCTGATGGACGCTTACGAAACACGCCGGTTTACCGAAACCGCACCAGAGATGGGCACAAACGCCTGACCCGGAAAACAATTCGTAACAGTGCGACACACATCACACACAGACACAGTAAAGCGAAAACCCTATTCTGAAATTGTGGATTTAAGCAGTATCCCCCATGGCGGAGGAGCCGAGTTGTACCTCCGCCGCCAAATGGGAAATCCATCGAATTAACGAATTTCTCAGGCACTTTCGTTGTTCTCTTTTTAGGCCAGCTAATTAGCTGGCTTTTTTATTTTCTGCGCCATACACATTCTTCGCTTAAAGTCCTTCGGCACAACTTCCGTTATACTGCGGCCATAACTTCCAAAAAACTGCGCTGTAATCATGAAGAATCTTGGAACCGCATCTATAGCCGCGCTTCGCCAATACGTTCGCGCCGCCGAATCCGCAGGTGCCGACACCTCCGCTCTTTTTACAAAAGCCGGCCTGGATCCTGCCATTCTGGATTCCAACGAGGATCGGATTAACGGCGAGCAGTTTCAGAGTTTTATTCTCCTACTGTACGAACTCACCAACAACCCGATTCTTGGGCTAGAAACCGGCGACTTCGTGCAGCCAGGCTCCTACAGCGTACTGGGTTACATCACCATGAGTTGCGCCACCCTGGGGGAAGCCGTTGCGCGAATTGCCCCATTTGAAAAACTGGTTGGCGACATGGGAACAACCGGGCTCGCCATGGCCCAAGGCTCAATCAAACTCACCTGGCACTGCAACTACGACGACCCCATAGTACGGCCACAAGTGGTCGATAACGTATTCGCCTCCTGGGTAACCTACGCCCGCTGGCTAGCAGACGACACGGCCGCCTCCCCCACCCGCGTGCGCCTGAAGCGACAATCACCCGGCGCCGAACTGGAACAGGCCTACCGCCAGCGCTGGAACTGCCCGGTGCAGTTTGGTGCAGATGAAGACTCTATTACCCTGAAACAAGAGTTGATGAACACACGCTTGCGCCAGCCAGACCCCATGCTACGCAAAACGCTGGAAGCCCACGCCCTCACCCAACTGGCCTCACTGGATACAGACACCGACCTCACCTCACGGGTAAAGCACAGCATTCAGCAACAATTGCTGCACGGCATAACCCGGCAAGACATGGTGGCAGAAGATTTAGGAATAACCAGCCGAACCCTACAGCGAAAACTCAGCCAAGAAGGGGTTTCGTATCAGAAACTGCTGGATGAAGTAAGACAGAAAATGGCAGAAGATTATCTACTGAACAGCGACCTGACCATTCCGGATATTGCACTAAGGCTGGGCTACAGCGAAACCACCTCGTTTCACCGTAAATTCAAAGCAGTGGTAGGAAAAACGCCCGGAGAGTTCCGGGCGTACTCTGCATAATTTTATAGCTTGGGCCTGACCTTAAAGCTTGCGGCCCTTGCCAGCGGCAATGCGCAGGCGCAGAGCGTTCAGCTTGATAAAGCCTTCCGCGTCCTTCTGATCATAGGCTCCATGATCTTCCTCGAACGTGGCAATCTTCTCATCGAACAGAGAGTCGTCCGACTTACGGCCAACCACATCCACGTTGCCCTTATAAAGTTTCAAACGAACCGTGCCGTTCACGTATTCCTGAGTCTGATCAATCAGCGCCTGCAGCGCTTCACGCTCTGGCGACCACCAGTAGCCGTTATAAATAACCTCGGCATAGCGCGGCATAAGGCTGTCTTTCAGATGCGCCACTTCGCGATCCAGAGTGATCGACTCGATGGCACGGTGCCCACGCAGCATAATGGTACCGCCCGGTGTTTCGTAACAACCACGGGATTTCATGCCTACATAACGGTTCTCAACAATATCCAGGCGACCAATACCATTGGCGCCGCCAATCTTGTTCAGGTTTTCCAGCACTTCGTGTGCCTTCATTTCAACGCCGTCAACGGCAACAATGTCGCCCCTACGGTACTCAAGCTCAATGTACGTCGGCTTTTCTGGCGCAGTTTCTGGAGACACACTCCAACGCCACATCTCCTCCTCAGCTTCCGCCCAAGGATCTTCCAGATTCATGCCTTCGTAAGAAATGTGCAGCAAGTTGGCATCCATGGAGTAAGGCGACTTGCCCTTCTTCATCTCCACCGGAATGTCGCGCTCTGCGCAGTACTGGAGCAGCTTTTCACGGGAATTCAGATCCCACTCACGCCAAGGCGCAATAACCTTCACACCCGGCTTAAGCGCATAAGCACCCAGCTCAAAACGAACCTGATCGTTACCCTTGCCGGTCGCGCCATGGGAAATAGCGTCTGCGCCGGTTTGGTTGGCAATATCGATCAAGCGCCTAGCAATCAACGGGCGAGCGATAGACGTACCCAACAGGTACTCACCTTCATAAACGGTGTTCGCACGGAACATCGGGAATACATAATCGCGCACAAACTCTTCGCGCAAATCCTCGACGTAAATTTCCTTAACGCCCAACGCCTCAGCCTTCGCCCGCGCCGGCTCAACTTCTTCGCCTTGGCCTATATCAGCGGTAAACGTGACCACCTCACAGTTATAGGTATCCTGCAACCACCGAACAATAACGGAAGTGTCCAAGCCACCAGAATAGGCCAGAACCACCTTTTTAATATCAGACATGCCTGTGCTCCAGACTGAACAGAATGGATGTATTGAAAACAAGGGGCGATTGTACGGGAGTGCGCGAGAGTTGGCTATTGGGAGTGGAAGGGCAGCGGTTGTGGGGAACTAAGCAACCCCTCTCCCCCGGCCCCTCTCCCGCAAGGGGTGAGGGGAGCCAAACACCCAACCTTCAAGCTGGGAGTCTTTAGCCCCTCACCCCTTGCGGGAGAGGGGTTGGGGAGAGGGGGTTCTGTAGGCAGTAAAAATCAACAACCCTAAGCCGACTGCGCCACAGCCTCTTCACGAATGCCATCCCAGCCGCCTTTGATCGAGCGCAGCAAATCCGCCACCTCATCTAGCTTAGCCAAGTCGTTTTTGGCACTCGCCTCAAGAAGCGTTCGCTCCATATAGTCGTACAAAGCTTCAAGACGCCCAGCCAGATCACCACCATTCTCGAAATCCAGAAAGCCCTTGAGGCCGCCGATAATTTCAATCGCCTTCCCAATCAGCTGGCCCTTGCCAGCATAGTCCTTCGCCTGCATGCGAGCCTTGGCCATATTGATGCGCTCCAGCGCACCGTTGTATAGCAGCTGAATCAACCGGTGCGGGTCGGCATCCGTGATGCTGGTTTGGGTATTTACCTGTTGGTATGCTCTTAAACCTTTCATTGATAACCTCGTTTTTCGCCGGCTACGCCGGACTTATCAAAGCGTTAGCCGGAATTACTACTTGTTGAAATTCTGAGGAGCCAGAGCATCAAGCTGCTGGGTCACGTAATCTCGGGTGGTGTTAAGCTGGGAAATCAGCGAATCGGCGGCGCTGAACTGCTTTACCAGGCGCTCGCGGTAGGATTCGATACGCCCATCCAGCTGCACCTGGTTTTCTTTAATTTGTTCCAACTCGCGGTTCAGGCTGCTCGTGCGGGATTCCAATCTGCCCTCTGCACCCACAAAACTATTAACCAGGTCGACGGTGTCTTTACCCAAGCCCTGCACAAAATTGATAGAGCCACGACCACCAGTCTGGTCACCCAGAACGCGCACCTGCAGGCCGGATGCTGGGCCATTGTCGCTGCTCAGATACAACACCTGGCCATCGCCCTTTGCTACCTGCCCACCAATGCTGCCAGCTATATCTTTGCCCGCAATGCCATTGGCTACTGACAAGCCAAACGCTCCGGCACTTTCCACAGAAGTAATACTGACGTCAGACTCAGAGCCGTATTTACCGGAACTGAATACAAGCTTGTTGTCGCCATCCAGAGACACTTGCACGGACTCGCCAGAGGCTTTCAGGGCTGCATTGCTGTTTAACTGCGCCTGAATATCGTCCACCAGAGCCTGGGCCGTAAGACCAGTGCCTTGAGTAAGCTTCAGATTTACCGTGGTTTCGCCATTTACCTTCAGCGCGAGCTCATCATTATCAGCAGTCACGTCAACCGATGACCCCAGCGCAGAGCCGGCAACCAGCTGGCCTTGGGTGGCAGCCTGAGTGACGTTAATATCGTACCTGCCCGGCTGAGTGCTCAAGCCACTGCGCACAAACTCCACCTGGCCATCGGTGGTTCTACCTTGTTCAGCAAATAGCGCAGTTACGTCATCCGGATTGTTCTTCAATTGGGTTTCGAACACATCCCGGTCAAATTCCAGGTTGCCGGTTTTTGCATCGGTGGTAATGCCCACGTCTGCCAGGCTTCGCACATTTGCATCTTCCAACCCAGGCACCACACCGGTAAGAACCTGGCGCAACTGCCCTTGAAGCGCGCGCACGGTGCTATCACCGGTGAGCAAACTGCCCACGCCAGCTTCGCTGTTGAACCCTGCAAGACTGCCAATAGTAGATTGCAGCGCATTGAACTTGTCGACAAATCCCTGAACACGATCGGTAACTGCACCCACGTCCTGACTTACTTTGACGGTGGACGTACCAATATCCTTGATGTCAAAAGACAGGCCATCAATCACATTTTCAAAACTGTTGCTGGGGCGGGTGACGGTGATACCGTTAATGTCCATCTTCGCATCGGTGGCTTCAATCGTTTCGCTGAGCCCCCCCGCGTCCCCGGCGGTATAGGCAAAACGTGACAGTCCCGAACCGTCGGTGATGGCGTTGCCGTCACTGTCGGTGGCTGTGATGCTCGCCGCATTGGCAGTGCCGGTTTCATTCGCAGACAACACCAGTTGAAAGCCGCTCCCCGTATCAATTACACCCGCAGACACACCCACGCCGGCATCGTTGATGGCGTTGGCCAAGCCTTGCAACGAGTTATTACTACTATCGATGGTGATATCAGCAGTTTTGTCGCCCACGGCGATAGACAGTTTGCCTTCACCTACTGGCGTGGTGTCGCGATCGGCAAACACGTCCAGCGACGCCAACGCTTGAGCGGTGGCCAAACTGGTCACATCCAGGCTGTAGCTGCCGCGATTGGCCTTGGTGCTGTCTACCGAAACACCGATATTTTCATTGGACGAAGTGGCGGAGAACGCCTTCAAGTTGTCAGCAGCACTTAACTGACGCATGGGCAGGCGCAGTTCGGTAACAGCGCTGCGCAGCTTGCCATAAGCAGACAACATCGCCTCAGACTGTTGGGTTTTTTGGGCCAGCCGGTTTTCAGTAGGCCTGCGCTCTGCTGCAACCAACTGATCTACCAGATCAGACGTCAACACGCCAGACCCAACTCCCAATGATGAAATACCTGCCATACCAATGCCTCCTTGAAGGGGCCAATCACTCTATCGTCTATTTAACGGCCGCAAGCGGCAAAACTTTGCCTCTTTCCCATCGCCAATTTGTAACACCGCGTAACACTGCTAACGAGCCCCCACTCCCCAACCCCTCCCCCGCAAGGGGCGAGGGGCTTTAACTGCACCGATGTGCTCCCCTCTCCCCCTGCGGGAGAGGGGCCGGGGGAGAGGGGGTAGGGCCAACCCTCCGTAAAAACCAAAAACACCGCCAGCCCCCTCTCGGGTGCGGCGGTGCTGAACAACCATTGCCAACATCAAATCAAAAGCGGCAACTCTTTACACTTTTTATACCTTGATGTTAAACAACGTCAGCGGTTCGTCCTGCTGCAATTTCTCTGCCAACCTTAGCGCCAGTTCATCAGGAATTTGCCGAATAACTTCCTGGGTTTGCTGATCCACCACACGAACGATGGTCTGCCCCAAATCATTATCCACTTCAAACTGCAGATCCCTCTGAACGTTCTGAACATAATTGTTCAGCTGAGAAACCGCCTCATCCAACTCCTCCCGCTTCGCCTCATTCCGCTTCTGCAGCTGTTCAGCTTTAGAAACGTCTTGAGTTTGGGAAGCCGACTGATTCGGCACTACGCGTCCGGCTGATGAAGGCGCAAGCTCGGAGGCATTCCTGCCTTCGGCCTGAGATGACGACATTGCCTTTACCGGGGCCTGGGCGCCAGAGCGCACCAACTTGAGATCCGGGCTATTCAGGTTAACGTCATTCATAGCTTACCTCACTATGCTTAAACGGCGTAAAACCGGAACCCGAAGGTTCCGGCCGTCACCGCTAACCCCTTACTGCAGGAGGGAAAGAACCTGCTGCGGACGGGCGTTAGCCTGTGCCAGTACCGAGATACCGGCCTGCTGCAGCACCTGAGACTTGGCCAATTTTGCAGTTTCTGAAGCGAAGTCAGCGTCCAGGATGCGACTGTTGGCAGCGCTCAGGTTTTCAGATGCCGATGCAATGTTTGAAATGGTGGATTCAAACCGATTCTGAATGGCACCAAGTTCTGAGCGAGTCGCGTTAATGGTTGCCAGAGCAGAATCTGCGGCTTGAATCGCCTTGTTGGCACCGGATACATCAGAAATATCGATGGCACTCAACGCCGTACCAGTGTCCGCGATTGCGCCATCAGTTAGGCCAGCACCTTCAAGGGCGGTGTTAAAGTCCACACTACCGCTTACATCGTTTGGAGCCTTGTAGGTGATATCCAGCGTTGCAGCCTTAGTGCCGGCGGTGGCCAAACCGTAGTCAGCCACACCGCCGCCGCCGCCTGCAGTGAATGTTGTGGTAATATTACGGCCATCTGAAGCTTTTAACTCCAACCCTGAACTGGTGTTCACAGCATTCACGCCAGTGACAGAAGACTGGCCATTTATGGCTGTAAGCGCTGCCTCGACGTTATTTGCAGCGTCGCCAGTGTTGGTCAAGTTGAAGGTTGTTCCATTAATAGTCAAAGCATCTGAGTCACCGGAAGTCCCGTTGGCAACCGCAGTCTGCCCAGCAACAACAGTCTCATCGGCAGAGGCTGTCATCCCATCGATTCCTGATGAATTGAGGGCGTCAGCAATTGCTTTTGCATCGTCAGCAATAGGACCAAGACCCACGGTAGCGCCTCCCACAGTCACTTCCTTGAGGCTCGTTGCATCATCACCAGTAATTGTAATGTCTGGCTGCTCAAAGCCGCGGAATTTACCGAGACTGGAACTCTGCGCACTGGAGATTTCATCAATTTTGATGGTTTGCCCAACGTTCGCTCCTACTTGAAAAGCCTGAGACTTGAACGAACCATCCAGCAATTTAATACCGTTAAAATCGGTTTCACTCGCCACTCGATCAACTTCTGCAGTCAACTGCTCTACTTCTGCCTGTAGTGTAGCACGGTCAGAATCGGAGTTAGTGGCGTTAACAGACTGAACAGAAAGATCACGAATACGTTGCAAGTTATTGGTAATTTCGTCGAGAGCACCTTCAGCCGTCTGGGCCAGCGAGATGCCATCGTTAGCGTTACGCTGAGCAACCCCCAAGCCGGAAATCTGAGACTGAAAGCGGGTAGAAATCGCCAGACCCGCAGCATCGTCTTTGGCCGAGTTAATGCGCAGGCCAGAAGCCAAGCGCTCCAGCGCTTGGCTGTTCATATCCTGAGACTTGTTCAGCTGGTTCTGAGCTGTTAGTGACGCTACGTTAGTGTTGATACCGAGAGCCATAATGCTTCTCCTTCGACTTGATAGTCTTTATTTCATGGAAGAGGTCTGGCGTTCTCTTTTTTGGTTTGGAGCGCCGCCCTGTTACTTCTCTTAACGGCAGCTCAATCAAGTGCTTTAGAAAAAGATCGGGGGATTTTGTAAAGGAATGTAAAAGAACAAGCCCACCTATACAACACTATGTTTTCCATGACTTTTTATTTTCAATATTTTTTTAAAAAAACCTACTTTAAAAGCACCCACCTTCTAAAAAAGCGGCAACATGTTTCCTGCCAACGCCGCCGAGAATTTGGCAGATCGTTCTAAAATCGACTCGGGAAAATACTGAAACTACAAAACAATCAGACACTTAAAAACAAAACCCAAAAACTGGCACACACTTCGCTTTACTCTCCCTCAAACGGTCATTTAACGATTCTTTGCCGGTATGCTGCCAAAATCTATACGAGCAGCGTGGCCCGGCACCTCTGAGTAGGGAGATTAGATATGCCTCAGGTCATTAACACCAACATTGCCTCACTGAACGCGCAGCGTAACTTGAACACTTCACAGACTCAGGCGAATACGGCTCTGGAGCGTTTGTCTTCTGGCTTGCGCATCAACTCCGCCAAAGACGATGCCGCCGGCCTCGCGATTTCTGAACGGTTCCAATCCCAGATCTCGGGCCTGAACCAGGCACAGCGCAACGCTAACGACGGCATCTCGCTGGCGCAGACGGCTGAAGGCGCCATGGACGAGATCACCAACAACCTGCAGCGCATTCGTGAACTTGCCGTTCAGTCGGCTAACGCCACCAACAGCATTTCAGACCGTCAGGCTCTGAACCAGGAAGTGCAGCAGCGGGTTGAAGAGATTAACCGCATCGCGAGCCAGACCTCCTTTAACGGCTTAAAGGTGCTGGATGGAACGTTTGGGGTTCAGACTTTCCAAGTGGGAGCGAATACTGGGGAGACCATCGGAATTAGTGGGCTGGATTCTCGTGGGAGTCAGTTGGGGACAGTGATTGGCCAGACTGAAGATTTTGTTACCCCGACTCAGCCTATTCCAACCAGCACTGATGTAATTGATTTGGACTTTGCCACTGGCGCTGGCGTTTCGGGCACGATCACCGTGGGTGACTCTACTCTCACCGTTTCATCCCCCACCGACCTTGCTACTCTTGCATCCAATCTTGAAACACAGCTTGGCAGCGATGGTATTACGGATATTACTGTCACCGCAGACTCAGGAAAACTCGCTTTCATCAACGATTCCGGAGAAAGTGTTAACGCCTCCCTAAACTTAACAGACGCTGGCACCCCAGAACCTAAAACATTCAAGCAAAGCTTGGAGGTAGTCGGCGGTGGCCTCGACGCCTTCTTCGAAGCGGGCAACACGGCTACATTCGATTTCCAGATAAATGGCACTGCATTTTCGGCAGAAAATACAGGCTCTCTGAACGATTTAGTGGGAGCAATAAATGCCCAAGCGAACGAAACGGGAGTCGAAGCCAACCTGGACAAGTCCAACAAAGAGATCATTTTTTCATCGGCATTTGGTGAAGACTTCGATGTCACAATACAATCCGACCTTGATAGTGTCGGGGGAGATGACATTGGCTTCAGCGAGTCTTATACGGCCGCCGCCAATACCGTTTCATTAGATGATACGGATATTTCGACATCGGAAGGCGCCGACTTAGCCATGATCGGGATTGATTTCGCGATCGACCAGATCAACGGCTTCCGCGCCGAGCTCGGTGCGGTGCAAAACCGCTTTGAGTCGACCATTGCCAACCTAGCCACAACCTCAGAAAACCTCTCAGCCGCCAACAGCCGAATCCGCGATGCGGACTTTGCGGCGGAATCCGCCGAACTGGCCCGCACCCAGGTACTCCAGCAGGCTGGCCTTTCTGTACTGGCCCAGGCTAATGCCCGGCCGCAGCAGGTTCTGCAGTTGCTGCAGGGTTAAAAGAAGCACGGAACCACAAACAACCGGGCCAAGCGCTCGGTTGTTTTGTTTAACCACACCGAATTCATAGGGCTTCCCCAAAGACATCACACCCTCACAAACATCCCCTCAAACAACGCCGTCCGCCGCATCATCTGCTTATCTTCCTCGCGAAACAGGGTCTGTTCCGGATTCAACTCTATCAGCCCAAGTATCCGGTAAAGGATCAGCATTCTGGAACTCAACACCCACCTCACTTGGTCTTCCTCGCTCGCATAGGGCATGGGATAGGCAGCAAGAGGCAACTGTGGAAAGGCTTTGAGCATGTCGGTCAGGCACTCCTGAACCGGCAGCCATTGGCCGCCTTTTTCTGAGAGCAACCAGAAGCAGAATGGACCTATGTATTGCACATCTTCCAGGCCCTCGCTGTAATCCATCCAGGCCCAGTTGAACTGTGACAGCGCTGTAGCAAAGATGTCTCTGTAAACCGTGAGCCAGCCTTGTTTTGCCAGGCGGGTTGCGGCGGTCTTTTTCAGCAACAGGTAGCCTTTTTGCTTTTTGGTAAACCCGGCAATTTCCAGCAACACACGGGTGAGGTGGACGGCCAGAACGTTTTCCTCTGAACGCACTTTGCCAAATCTGGCCATGGGAAAAACAATCTCTTCCCCGCCCGCCTGAATCATGGCTTGAACCTGCCGCAACGGAAGATTGCCCTTGCCGGTCAGGCGAATGCCTTTATCTCCCATGGCGTCGATCAACACCTTGGCCATGCGGATAACCGGCGCGGTATCGAGTGCCTGGTTCACGGCTTCCGCATTGAAAAGAGGTTTGAAGACTGAGGGGCAGTTCAGAGGGTTCTGCAATAACTCATGAACCTGGTTCGGGTTCAGACCACAGAAGTCGCTGGCTGGTGGCGGTGCGTCGTAAGCGCTTTCAGCAAACAGGGCATGGCGTTCGAGAAGGTCTTCATTGATCTGGCCAAGATCCACAAACTCCGGATCAAACCACTCGCCGCCCAGCCATTCCCTTACCGCAATATGGTCTGGGTGCGCCATATCCTCCATGATTTCCAAAAAATCATAGAACCCCGGCAAACCCCCAACATCGTCCGGCGGGCACTGCCGCACCGCCTTTATGCACTGGGGCACTGGCTCGGAGGAATTACCCGGCAGGATCTTTTCAAGCTTGACCTCATGCTCCCAGGAGTCGCCAAAATCGTATTCATACTTCAGCGCCTGCCCTTCCCTAGCCAGCAAGCTGGAGACCAGCACAGTGGATTCATCCACAAAATTCATCATGCCGTCAAAATCTTCGGCCAAGTCGCCCACCAGTCTGCCGTCCTCAGCCTGGAACAAATGCAGGTGCGAAGCCTGCCAGCTCATCGCCACCTGAATAATGCGGTGAAGATCTTGAAAGGTTGTGTCGGGCTCAATTAGTAATCGGCGCCAGATGGGTGGCTGCGCTCCGGTGAGTGATACTTTGATTTGGTATAGGTTGTTGCTTGGTTTGGCCATGCGGGCTCCAATAATTTGAGAGTCGCCGACTATGTTAGATGATGCAGAGGAAAAGCGTAAAGGCACGACTCATTGGCCTACGACCTTGATAGCCAAAGAAGTTGTGCGGGAATAAAAAAAGATGGCAACTCAGCAGTCTATCTGCGGAGTTGATTGTAGGGCGCGAATCGGCGGCTGAACGTGCAGTCTGGCCTGGGCCAAATCATAGTTAACCTGCATAGCAAGCCAAGCGCAGGCGGTACTTACGCCGGCCATTTCCAAACGTAAAGCCAGATCAGGACTAACTGCCGCCCGACAATGCAACACACGGGATAGAGCTACTCGGGACATTCCCAGTCGGTTAGCGGCTTCTGTGACTGACAAGCCAAGTTCCGCTACCACATCCTCTCGCAGTATTTCGCCAGGGTGCGGAGGGTTCATCAACACCCACAAACCGAAAGGTCGCTCGCCAGTTGCCGTTCACCCAGTTTATTGCGCGACTACAAACTTCTTAACGGCCCGCTGAACCGCCTCATTCAACCCAAGCCCCTCATCCGCTGCTTTAATCGCCAACTTCTGGTGCAAGTCCCTTCCAATTCGAATATTGAACGATCCCTTGAACGGCTTGTTGGGCGAAATCCCCAGCCCCTCACAATCCGCCAGATACTCATCCACTGAGACTCTGAACTCTGCCTCTAAACCCCTTAGGCTTTCCGCTTCATACGTTACGAGATCGTTTATAAACAGAAGCTTTCCGTAAAGTACACCCTGCTCTAAATCATGCTCAATAGAGCCTATCTGCCCCTTGTGTTTCATAACATTGCTGTTCATAACAGACCCCATGCTTTTAATACACGCACCACATCTTTAATCATTAACGGGCCACATACTTTCTCTGGATGTGGCCTGTGCAGCCTGATCATTACGCCACGCCTACCTGACTCCATCTGGAGGTAGAATCGGACTCTGGAGCCGCTACCCTGCTCTTCCTCAAACCCCAGAGTGAGCAAAAAGCCGCGCAACTCAGACCATGTTATGTTTTTGGGGGTCGGCTTTCTAAGAAGCCTCGCCGCGAACTTTTCCTTGTTCACCATGCGATCATCCTGATCAATATTTGCAACCATTATATAGTTGCAAATAAGATCTTGCAACGGGGTTCAGTGATTGCACTAAACTTACAGAGCTTCCCCAAAAAATCACGTGCGAAAACGTTGACAGATTTATAATCTGCCCCTTGTATCAGCGCTTTGTAGCCTGACTCTCCATATACTGCCTCAGCAGTTTATTAATTCTCGTCTGATATCCCTTCCCCTGCGCCTTGAACCAAACCAGCACATCTTAACTCTGGCCAGTCGAAACGTGGCACGCACCCCAGAGAATGGCATTATATGCCAATAACCGAATCGGAGGTCTCAACATGGCAACGAGAAATATTGTTTTAACGGATCACCAGGAACACTTGTTAGGCACGCTTGTTAAAGTCGGTCGCTATCAGAATGCCAGCGAAGTTCTTCGGGAAGGACTTCGCCTGGTTGAAGAAAAGGAATTGCAGCATCAGCAGAAGCTCATAGCTTTAAGAGAAGCAGTGGCTGAGGGCCTACAGGATGTCGAAGAAGGCCGCACGATAGGCCTCGGCATTGGTGAGGAGATCACCGACTACCTCTCCAGCAGAGCCTCTGAACTCACAGGGAAATGACGGAATTTTATTCTCCCACTATGGACGATGTAGATCTCGCAAAAATCAGACAACAAAAATCCTAATCCTCCGCATACTGCACAAATCTATGGATTTTGGTGAGCACCTCTAATCTGGCACGCCTTTCGCTTTATCTAATAAAAAGCAGCACAAACCATCAAAAAACTGCAGGCCTTTGCCGCACATTTCGCAATAGCGGCAGGTAAATGAGGTATCCCATGCAAGCCAAACATCACATCCAGGAATCCCGCGCCCAACAGGCACAGGCTGCTCGCCTGCTTCTGCAGGCCAACCTTGCTTACGGCGAGTCTAACAGCAGCGGGCTTAGCCATATCCAGCGCTTGCAGGCCCGGCAGGAATGCCGCGTGTACCTGGAAGAGGTGATTGCGCTTGAACCAAACAGTGCCGTCGCTTTGGGTTTACTGGGGCGTGTTGAGATGGACGACGGGCAACTTGAAAACGCCCACGACCTCTTCAACGCTAGCCTGAAAGCTCAACCTGACCAAGCGCAACAACAAGCCAACCTAGGCTACTGGGCCCTGAAAACCGAGCGGCCGGCTCTGGCGGAGCAGCACTTTTTGCAAGCCTTGGATTGCGACCGGCAATCCGCAGCCGCTTTTTGCGGTGTGGCCCACGCCAAACGGTTGCAGGGGCAGTTTGATGTCGCGTACCTGCATTACCGCAAACTGCTAGAAACCGGCGCTGAATGGGATTCCGTATACAGCGGCATGCTCACCTGCGCCCAACACCTCAGCGTAAACAAAGCGGATAGCCGCTTGGCTCTGGATGCCATTGCCCTGCTAAGCCACGAAGGCCTACCCCATCAAGAAATCGGGCGTTTTGTGGGTGCCATTATCCGCCAACAATACGACTTGGATAATCCTCAGGCAGAGATATTTCTGGATGCCGCCTGTGCCGATGAACTGCTGATTCTGGCGCTGCAAAACACGCTGATGCCAGACCCAGCCGTAGAAGAGCTTGTGGTCATGCTACGCCGCGCCATTTTGGCGGAAGTCGCCCAAACCGTTGAGCTTCGCGACGAGCTACAACAACTCACCCTCGCCATAGCCCAGTATGCAGACCGCACCGGCTATGCGCTGACAGCAGAAGATGACGAAGAGCGGCTCGTAGCAGCCGTGAACGACAGCCTAAAAGCACAGCTTGTGATGGGCGAAGCCCAAGAAGCCTTGACGGGTTCATTGATGATCAGCGCCATGTACGGCGCCCTGTTCCATCAGGAATTTGCCGTACAGCTTGGGCAGTGGAACCTAGTGGACTGGCCGCTGGCACTTCAGCCGGTTCTTGCCGCCAGCTACTATCATCGCGCCGAAGAAGAAGACATCAAACAGCACTTCGATGAAAAAGCAGAAGAGCTGTGCCTGGATAAAACCGACGTACCACAAGCCTGGCCGGCCTGGTCGAAACTGGCTTACCGCTCTGAAAGCAGCCTGAAGTCCGTGATGGCCATAGAACTGGGATTGGCCACAGACAAACTGCCAGATACCTTGCGCGTTATGGTGTGTGGCGCTCAATCCGGCCAGCGAGCCATGGAACTTGCACGCTACTTGGCAGATGTAGAAGTCATCGCCGTAGATGAGTCCCTGGCCAACACCGCCAAAGCCACACGCATGGCGGCGGAATCCGAGATCAACAACATAGTGTTCTGGCCCTGGTCTATCGCCCAGCAGTTTGTGGCAGACGGCCACCAAGTACACTGGGTCGAAGTCGGCCGCCTACCCTCCCCGGCCATGACAGAACTTTCCCTGGCTGCCTTGGTAAACAGCGCATCCGGCTCCGGCGCCATCGTACATTTGCATACCGCCATTGCCGAACAAACAACCGGCGACCAGCAAATGCGGAAGCTGATCAAAGAACATGGTCTTCACGCAACCCGCTCTACACTGCGCCAACTTCGCAAAATGGTACTAACCAACCGGCAAGATGCTACGTGGCAAGAACTTGCCCATGAAGACGACTTCTACAGCCTAGGCGGCTGCCGCGACCGCTGGTTTCGGCCACAGGACGAAGCGCAGCTGAAAGACTTGATGGCGATGGTGAGTAACGAGGTGGAATGGAAGCTGGTAAAGGCCCGTGATGAAGACGGCCACAGCTTAGCCACGCGGCCCGTGCAAACGCAGATTCAGGCGGAGGCTCTGGGGAGTGAAGTGCAGAGTGTGGTTGGGCAGAATTTGAGTGTGTATTTTCAACGGCGGCGGTGATTTTGGTGGCGGGGGAGCTACACATCCAAGGCCCGAGAGCAGCTCAATAAGTCCTCGCGAGCCCGCAAGCGGTGCAGTTAAAGCCCCTCACCCCTTGCGGGAGAGGGGTTGGGGAGAGGGGGTTCGTATCAACTCCCAACACCCACTACTCCCTTCCCCACAACCTCCCCCCGCCTCTCCAACACGTCATAAACCACCGAAAGCACAACTTCAACCTGCTTCAAAATCTCGTGATTCCAAAACCTCAGCACCTGAAACCCCTGCGAGTTGAGCCAGGCATCCCTTTTCTCATCACTTAATGAATCATTATGCTGACCGCCATCGGCTTCAACGATCACCCTTGAGCCGAAATGCACGAAATCGACAATGTAAGGCCCAAGGGGTTGCTGGCGGCGGAAGCGCTTGCCGTTCAGGCGGTAGGCTCGCAGGTGGAACCAGAGTCGTTTTTCCGCATCGGTCATATTTTGGCGGAGGTGTTTGGCAAATTGGGCTTGGTTCATTCGGCCATCCTTGGCTGAGTTTGGTGATTGCTGTGTGGTGGTGCTGCGGTGCAGCACCACCACCCCCTCTCCCCAACCCCTCTCCCGCAAGGGGCGAGGGGCTTTTAGTGCACTACCCTTAGGCTTGCTGCGCTACCTCAGGCTTTGGGTGTGTGCTCCCCTCACCCTTCACGGGAGAGGGGCCGGGGGAGAGGGAGCAATGAAGCGGCGGGCCCGCAAGGGCCGACATCCTTTTCGCCCCTCGCCCCTTGCGGGAGAGGGGTTGGGGCGGTCCGACGCTTCGGGAGGGCCCAACATCCTTTTCAGATGTAGGGAACTAAAGACTCCCCATACAAATGCAAATCCTCCAAAACCTGCCGCGCCTGCGGCGTCAGTTCGGGGTCACTCGCAAGCCTTTGCAACTCAAGCCCAAACGCTTCAAGCGACAACCAACCTTTCTTCGGTGCCATCAACCGCTGAGTCCGAAACTCTTCCCAGCGCTCCATCTCCTCACCCGATAGCGAATCCGGGTAGTTGCGGGCACGATAGCGGAATAGTAGCTCCTGCAAACGCTCGTCTTTAAAATTAAAGGTCTCTTCCACCAACGATTCCGGTGGGGTTTTCAGCACTCGGTTCAGTTCACTGCGATCTGCAGGTGAGATAAAGCCGCCGGCGTAGAGCTGTTCGTCTGGGTCTGTCAGGTCGCCTTCATAGGGCTGATCGAAGGCCTCGGCTATTCTTTGGGGTAAACCCTCAGCTTTTTTAAGCAGTGCGCGATTGGCACGAAGTGTATCGCCATCCAGATCCAGATCTTTCAGCTGTTCGGCAGATAACGTAGACAACATTTTAGCGGGGGCTAGCACCGGGCACTTGTTTAGTTGCACGCTTTTTAACGCAAACCGGCGCGTATCACCTAGCTGCGCTTGGGATGTGAACACCCTTTCGCGGATCTGCTCAGGTGTGGCGTTAATCAGTTCACTTGGGTCTTCCCGCAAGTCGTAAACAATCACTAGGTTTTTGTTCGTGGGGTGGTCAGCGAGCGGCGCAACCATGGCGCAACAGCCGCGGGTGGCTGGGTATTTGGCGGAGATGTGGAATACAGGCTTCATCGCCACAGTATCCAGCATGGCCCGGGCAGAATGTTTGTCTTTGTTGTTCAACACAAAATCAAACAGCTTTGGCTGCTTTTCCCGGATCAGCCGGGCAACGGCCAGGGTGGCTTCCACGTCCGACATGGCATCGTGTGCCGCCTCGTGGGCAATGCCGTTAGCGGTGGTCAGCGCTTCCAGCTTGAAGCTAGGGCTGCCATCGTCCTTGCGCGGCCAGTTTATGCCTTCTGGTCGCAAGGCATAGGTTAGCCGCACCATGTCGATAATGTCCCAGCGGGAATTGCCGTTCTGCCACTCCCGGGCATAAGGGTCTTGCAGGTTGCGGTAAAGCGTGTGGCGGGTTACTTCGTCGTCAAAACGCAGGCTGTTGTAGCCCACCACGCAGGTACCCGGTTGGCTGAACGCTTCGTTTATCTGGGCGATAAACTCGGTTTCTGGGTAGCCTTCTTGCATCGATTTCTGTGGCGTGATGCCGGTAATCAGGCAAGCTTCCGGTGATGGCAGGTAGTCGTCGGTGGGTTTGCAGTAAATAACCAGCGGGTCTTCGATAATATTCAGATCCACATCGGTTCGCACGCCGGCAAACTGAGAGGGCCGGTCATGAACTGGGTCGACACCAAAGGTTTCGTAGTCGTGCCAATAAAAAGAGCGGATCAAAAGAAGACTCCTATGGTTTCAGTTAAATAGGGAGCCCAGAGTTTAGCAAAAGTTTAGTAAATTCAAGCAGCACTTTGCCGAGCATCACCCTTCAACATGACTTCAATGCTGAGGTGATAGTCTAAAACATCCCACTCGATACCCGTACCGTCACAAATGAAGCGATACTGCCGGATTTCAGAGATTGAGGCTTTCTCAAGCTCCGCATACCAATGAATAGGCGTGGAGATCACCCTCCCATCTTGCAACTCTACATGCAGGTGACGGTCATCAACATGAACGGACTTACCTTTGAAACCAGGCATTCCACATCTCCAAAAATTCGGACTGATTGCTTTTAATGATCCCTAGGCACTGTTTCAATTCCTGATTCTTGAAAGTGCTGTAATTCACCGTAAGCGTTATTAGCTCAATCTTAGCCCATCGCTCACCTTTAAGTACATGCACATGGGCCGGTAGGTGATCATTCGCATAAAAGAAGAATTTGAATCCATTCAAATACAGAAGCGTTGGCACGCACTACTCCTTGTGCTTTGCGCCTGGAAGGTGAAAGTTCGGAAGGCATCATCGAAAAATCAAAACAGGTTAGTACCCATATCCACCTGATGAGTACGCAGGCGGTCGATGCCCGCACCGGTGAGGTTGGTCAAATCAACCGTCATATTGGTTGGCAGGTTGATGAACACGCCTTGGCCAACATCAATAACGTTCGCACCATCGAGGGTTTGCCATTCCATATTATCGTCGCGCTGAAAGCCAATGAAAAAGCCATCGGTAAAACCAATCGTGCCATCGCCCGCGCCTGTATCTTCGCCAACGGTCACAGATCTAAGATTGGTTAACGGAGCACAGTTGGCTAAATCAGCACTAATGTTGCAACCTGCCGCTTGGCCGGGGCTATTAGGCGCAAGGCCGATGTGAGTGGCGCGTTTGTTCGTCGCAGCCCCATCTACACCGTCAAACAACATAGCGTCGTAGACCTGGCCGGAAGATTCGATCTTCATACCGATATTGCCACTGAAACTCGCGGTAGAAGAAGAAACCGACCCCCGAGCCTGCTCAAAGCCCATGCGAAAACCGGCCAGCCCAGCGCTGTCTTCAGCCAGTTCGATATATGGCTTCCGTGCTTCGAAGGGAATGATATCACCCGCATTATAAGTAACGCCGTTAAACTGCTCGCCATCATCACGGGCAATATGGCCCAAGGCTAAATGCTGGGCGGAAAAATCTGCACCACCATCAATCTGGCCAACCTGAATGTCATCAATATTTACCCGCGTATCAACATCCATACCCAATGTCATGCGCGTGTATTCGTGAGCCACTCCGGAAATATTCTCAATCTGCATAAACGCCTGACCCGTCACATCACCCATCGCCGATTCAGATATGGGCTCCAGTTCAGCTTGGGCAACAGGCACCATACCTAGGCAGAACGTGATGAGGGCAGCGTATCCATACGCGTGATGTCTCATAGCAATGTCTCGGATTAAGGGTTGAAGGGCCAGTTTAAGTGTACTGCATCACGCAAGCGGCTTGTGCTTGCAATACTCACTTACTTTTTGTTTTTAACACGTACACTATAGCGGAGACAGCTCGCGCTATAGAGTGAGCTTAGTCACAAACGCGGATAACAAACCGTTACACTGCAGCCGTTTTGAAGCCGCCCAAAAGGTGTCGTTTACGTGTACATAGTTAAGCGTGCTGTTATAATTGGGGCATCGTTAATCATCCCCCGCTGGCCGCAATCATGACCACCCGCATACTCATCTGCGACGACTCCGCACTTGCCAGAAAACAGATGGCCCGGGCCCTACCCACTGGGTTGGCCGATAAGATTCTGTTTGCCACTAACGGCGTGGAAGCCCTTGAAATGCTACGCGCGCGGCAGGCCGATTTGATGTTTCTCGACCTCAACATGCCACAAATGGACGGCTACGAGGTTCTGGAACACGTGCAGGCCGAAGACTTGCCGATAATGACCATCGTAGTTTCTGGCGACATACAGCCAGAAGCCCGGGAACGGGTGCGTAAGCTCGGCGCCATCGATTTCATAAAAAAGCCCACAGACATGGGCCTTGTCCTTAGCCTGCTTGCGGATTATGGCTTTTATCGCCCTGGCGATCTAGAAAGTGCGGCGCTGAGCGATGGGCAACTCAACCCAAGCAACGAATCCCAGGCACAAGAAATCTCCGTTTCATTGAACGACTACCTGCAGGAAATCTCCAACGTCGCCATGGGGCGCTCCTCAGACCTACTTGCCCGGCTGTTGCGGGTATTCGTGAAACAGCCCATCCCGAAAGTCGCCTTTATTGCCAACTCCGAACTCCACATGGCCATTTCTGCCGCCGGCGACAGTGATACCTACTCTGCCGTGTGCCAGGGTTTCACCGGCGCAGGTATTGCCGGCGAGGCGCTGTTACTGTTTGCAGACGCCAGCTTCCGGGAAATGGCCGAACTGCTCCACTACGACACCCTCGAAGGCGAATCCGTAAACGTAGAAGTGTTGATGGATATGTCCAGCATCCTGTTTGGCGCCTTCCTTAAAGGCATTGGCGACCAGCTGGATCTTAAACTCGGCCTGGGCCATCCCAGCGTATTAGGCCAGCACCGACAGGTCACAGAACTGCTCGAACATCAAAACTCCAGAGACGAACAACTCCTGTGCATTGAAATAAGCTACACACTTGAAGAACGGAATATACAGTGCGACATGTTGGTGCTGCTCACGGAAGATTCTGTGCCCTTCCTTGAACAACGTCTCCAATATCTGGTGGAATGAACCATGCCCATAAACGAACTTGAAGCTCAATCCTTCCACTGGCTGGTGGACATGCTGGAATCCGTTGAGGTTGGCCTGGTAGTGCTGGACCTGGAATTTCGGGTGCAGGCCTGGAATGGCTTTATGGAAAACCACAGCGGCATCACCGCCAGCAAAATCCGCAACCAGGTACTGTTCGAACTATTCCCCGACATCCCAAAAGCCTGGCTAACCCGCAAAGTGGATTCCGTGGCACTGCTGAACACCCGGGCGTTTACATCCTGGGAGCAACGCCCCTACCTGTTCCGGTTCCGCAATACGCGCCCCATTACCGGAACGGAAGACCATATGTTCCAGAACCTCACTATCAGCCCGTTGTCAGGCAGTACCGGGCAGGTGGAGAAGATATGCCTAATGGTGTACGACGTAACCGATATCGCTACTGGCAAGCGCGCACTAGAGCGGGCTAATGAGCAACTCGCGAAACTCAGCATGACCGACCTGTTAACCGGCCTGCTAAACCGCGGCACTTGGGAGAACCTGGTGGATGCGGAGTTCGAACGGTTTCGCCGCTACGGCCAAGCAACCAGCCTTGTGATGTTTGATATCGACTTCTTCAAAAAAGTGAACGACACCCACGGCCACTTGGCTGGCGATGAAGTGATCAAACACACCGCTGAAACCGCCAGAAGCAATTTGCGACAATCTGACAGTATTGGCCGTTATGGCGGTGAAGAGTTTGGCGTTGTATTACCAGAAACCGATGCCGAAGGCGCTCGCATAATATGTGAGCGAATACGAGACGCCATAGAAAAAAGCGTGGTTCAAACCTCTGTTGCACCCGTTCGTTATACGGTGAGCGTGGGCATAGCGCAATTAACCGACAGGCCGAAAAACCATATGAAGTGGATGCAGCAAGCAGACGAAGCCTTGTATGCCGCAAAGAAAAACGGAAGAAATTGCGTGGTTGTTTTTGAATAGCATTGATTGGAACAAAAAGAGGGGCCAGATGATTATTCACCTGGCCCCTCTTTTTTACTGCTTTTTTTACAACTTTTATATTCGACTGATCAGTCTTGCTGCCAGCTCTGCACCGCTTCTTTGCCGTGCTTTTGACGCCACTCATTCAAAACCTTGTGATTACCGCCACGGGTTTGAACTTCTTCGCCTGTGTGCGGGTTCTTATAGGTTTTCATGGGGCGCTTGGCGCGGGTGCCGGTGCTGCCTTCTGCCTTAGCGCCGACAATGGAAGGATCAATCGCTGCCAGAATCTGAAGCACATGCTTCGGAGACTTATCATACTCTGCCATCAACTCACGAATGCTGTTCTCAAATGCCAGCTCGTGCTTCAGTGACTGATCCTGCTCCAGCTGATTAATCTCGGCTGTAAGCTTTTCCATAAGCTGCTTCTTCTGGTAGTAATCGTTAATCTTTGCCATGGAATTAAAACCTTATTTTTTCTACATTCAACATGAGGCTTCTAAAACTCAAACCGTGTAAAACGACTCAAGGGCTTACTGAAATCCACGGCAATAATAAGTCATCGAATTATATATGGCAAAGACTATTCATTTACCCGTCTTTAACAAAGCAACATACCCGTTTAAACATTTATTGATCGGGTATCAACACACTCGGATAATTCAATTCAACAAGGCACTGTTTAAACGCCCGCTTTGCCGACTCATCCCCGTGCACAATACGAATCTCCGCGGGCTTCGTCGCAATACCCTCAATAAAACGGATTAAATCCGATTGCCCAGCATGGGCGGAGTAACCACCAGGGCACGAATATGCTCAAGAGGGAAATCAACGGAGAGATTGGAAGCAGGCCGCAGTCAATTAGAATGCCGGCGGGAGCGTTTTGTTCAGAACGGAGGGTCAGTTCGTGGCAGGAGCCAGTGACGCCGGTGGTGGCGCCGTGATGGGTTATGTTTATCATCTTCAACAGTCCTTGTTGTACATTTTAATACCACCCCCCTCTCCCCCGGCCCCTCTCCCGCAAGGGGTGAGGGGAGCTAAACACTCGATGCATGAGGGTAGTCCAGTAAGCCCGCACCCAACCTGAGGGTCGTGCAGTTAAAGCCCCTCACCCCTTGCGGGAGAGGGGTTGGGGCGGTCCGACGCTTCGGGAGGGGGCAAGCACCTCCGAACTTTAATCAAACAGGAAGCCGGTGTACCTTTCCTGTGCTCTCATGATCAACCGCCAAATCACTGCCGCCATTGCACCAAACCAAATCAGCCACATTACTATTCGGCGTAAACCCCGTCGGCGCACTTTTAAGCGTTTCTACAACCTGCTTGCAATCAAATTCCTGGCTAGCCCGCGAAAGCTTACTTAACACAGCTTCCAAATCCTCCCAAGCCATAGATACTTCTCGCGCCATCATAATGCGCGGGTGCGAGGTACCCTGAGGGTCATCACCAATCAACAACTCCTCGAACAGTTTCTCACCAGGGCGCAGGCCACTGAACACCAACTCCGCCATACGTTTACTGGCGCCCATCACATTGGTGGGCCTTACCGCTTCACAGCGGCGGCGGTGCACCACACTGCCCAACAATGGGTGAACGCACACGTTCAGGTTCCACCAGATTGATCTGCTGAAGCTCGCGCTCAATCGCGTACAACGCAAACTCAGACTGCTCAAACAACACCAGGCACTTGGGCTGGTGGCGAATAATCTGCCGGCACAGCTCAGAACCAATCGAGCCACCCGCGGCGGTTCACGTCCGTATCCGCATCCACCACTAACAGCAAGCGTTTAACCCCATGGCTACGCACCGCCTCTTCCAAATGGCACAAAGCAAACGCCGACAAACCCCCAATCAAGGTTTTGTGGTTAGTGGGTCTGCGCCCTGAAACAAGCCGCAGTCAGTCAGAATACCGGAGGAGGGATACGATCGGTTAGAAGGGATAATGCTCAACTCGTGGCAGGAGCCAGAAACGGCGCCGTGGTGGGAAATATTGATCATAACAACCTCCTTGTTGCCGGTTTCAGAAGCCGGCCAGGGCCAGACTTTGAGTCTGTCCCTGCTCTGGGGCCTTCGGGACAGATTTCAAATCTGTCCCTGCTTTTCTTCTATTAATGCTTGTCTTCAATTCGCAGCTTGACGATCTCGTCAACCGATAACCCCGTCGCTACTGCAATCTGATCGTTACTGAGCACGCCAAATGAAAGAAGATGACGAACGGTTTTACGCTTTTCTTCTAATGCGCGCCAATCGCTCTCCTGACGGCCCTCCTGACGACCCTCCTGACGCCCCTCCTGACGCCCCTCAAGCCGTTCTTTCTTAACCAAGTTCTCCAAATTTTCTGCCAACATATCTCTGTCCTCCACCAAACTGTTGAGCTGATCCAGGTGTACTTCAGCTCCAAGTCGCTGCAAATGGCGTTTGAGCCAACGAGTAATGATTCTGTCGGTACGATCTTTGTTCCGATCCGACTGTATGATCGCCACAACCCGATCCACAGCCTGCTCTGCGGTCCAGCGCTGCGAACCATTGTAAAGCACGATAGGGAATACTGGCGGCAACCCACCTTTTGGTGTTGTCACCTTGTTCTTCAGCAGGTGGTCGTAGAAACAGACCACACGACGTCTTCGAACTTCTCCTCGAACAGCGGCGTAATATAATTACCACTATGGTTCTTGAGCGTATTGAAATCCATTAGGCCGGCAATTTCAGAGGGAGCAAACCCCTCAACTAACTGTTGTACAAACTCCGGGTGGCTAAACAATTCCTTGTAACCGGTGTCGTGGTGATTCGTTGCCATGCGTTCTCCTATCTCGATGCCTGAAGTTTACCACAGGAACCCAACACCCCTCCCCTGATGCACCACTACAGACCTTGCAGACCTTGCAGACCTGGAATATGGTTGTCATTGGATCAGCCGTGCCATAACGCCGAATTATGCGCAGTAGGAGGGAAGAAAAAAGAAAAGAAGGAGTGCCTGTCCATGGAAATCTGAAAATCTGAAATCTGGACTGCCTGTTTATGAGCAGCACCCGAAAAAATGGCAAAAATCTTCGTGCAGCCGCTGAAACCGCGCATCCGACAACTGACCATACTTTTTTACAATGACCTGCCGCGAAATCACAAACGTTTTACGAACCATGATCTTCGAACGCTTTGGCAAGGCTCCTAGCGCCATATCGAAGGGCTCCAGAATAAATTCATCATCGTGCAGCCGCGAAGTCTGACTGCTAACCGGTATGCCAACAAAGTCATCGAACGGCAGGTTATCTTTAAACACAATCACTGGCCGACGTTTGCTAGTCTGGAAGTCCGAAAAATAGAACTCACACAGCAACACCTCCCCTGGGGTCAGGTCCATACATCGTCCTCGGCCTCGTCTTGCCATTCCTCGATAGCGTTCGCTGAATGCCGGGAAAACGCCATTACCTCGGCATTCGCCTTTGACTCCCCGACCATCACAACCACTCGGGCATGGATATTTCTGAGACGAGCGTACTCCGGGGGAATTTTAACGACGCCATTCTGAATGTCAGCTTCAAACTCGATTGCGTACATACAAACCTCTTCTTGCCATGAGCAACAAAAAAATATGATAGCACGTAGAGGCTGATGGCCCCGTAGAATGTGCGGATAAACACAGTGTAGTTCTTCGACTACAAGGGCACGATGCAAAAAGAAATACGGGTTTCTGACCAATATGAGTGCCTGTCCGCCATGCGTTTGACGTAAAGAACGCCGAGAAAGGAGGGGATGTCTGTCCATGAATTTTATGGAACAAGAACGAGTTCCTGTCCATGCGCGGCGCGATACGCGCGTCGTCTGACTATGGCAGAGTTATCAGTGTTTCTGCTCTTTACGAAATACCTTGACCTCATTATCGGACAAGCCAGAAGCTGTCGCAATTTGGGCATCGGTCAGCAGACCCATCGCAATCAGGTTACGGGCGATTTGTTCAGCCTTCATGTGTTCACCTTCTTGGAGACCTTCTTGGCGACCTTCTTGGCGCCCTGCCAGCATACCCTCAAGCCGTTCTTTCTTAACCAGGTTCTCCAAATTCTCTGCCAACATATCTCTGTCCTCCACCAAACTGTTGAGCTGATCCAAGTGTACTTCAGCCCCGAGTCGCTGCAAATGGCGCTTGAGCCAGCGGGTAATGATTCTGTCGGTACGTTCCTTATTTGGGTCCGACTGTATGATCGCCACAACCCGATCCACAGCCTGCTCTGCGGTCCAGCGCTGCGAACCATTGTAAAGCACGATAGGGAATACTGGCGGCAACCCACCTTTTGGTGTTGTCACCTTGTTCTTCAGCAGGTGGTCGTAGAAACAGACCACACGACGTCTTCGAACTTCTCCTCGAACAGCGGCGTAAAAAAGAAGGAGTGCCTGTCCATGACTTACCCCATGACTTAAGCAAGCTCTGTCGTGCGATTGGATTATAGATACAGCAAGGGCAACCCGTTAGCTGCCCTTGTCATGTTCGTAACTCACATTGAGTTTCGGTCAGTGCTTGATCGCTGAGCGCAACTGGCTGACCTCATCAATCGTCAAACCAGCAATCTCTGCGATCATCTGGTCATTCATTTCAGTACGGTTGATCAGGTTACGTGCGGTTTCCTGACGTCCTTCCTGACGTCCTTCCTGACGACCTTCCTGACGTCCTTCCTGACGACCTTCCAGCCGCTCCTTCTTCACCAGATTCTCTAAATTCTCGGCCAACATATCTCTGTCCTCCACCAAACTATTCAATCGCTCCAAGCCCACTTCCGCGCCTAGACGACTCAAGTGGCGTTTAATCCAGCGGGTAATGATTTTGTCCACTCGCTCCTTGCTTGGATCGGCTTCGATGATCTTGACGACTCGATCCACCGCCTGCTGCAAGGCTTCCCAGCTATGACCAGCGTTCTCAACTCCGAATACGCCGCTTAACGGCGTTTGCTTGCTGATTAATTCCTCATCAGTATAGCGCCCTTCGTCAATCAGGTAATAACGAAGGTGTGGCTGGTACGCTCGCAAAAACTCCGGTGGCTCCGGCTGTACCATCTCGTAAATGTCCTGACGGGCTGACCAACGTTTTGAGCCGTTGTACAGAACCATTGGAAAGATAGGCGGCAAACCCTGTCGCGCCGTTGTTTCACGGGTTTTCAGTAAGTGATCGTAAAAGCAGGCCACGTAGTGCATCAGCCGCAGTGGCATGGTGCTGTCTACTTTGGACTGAAACTCCAGCAGGATGTATAAGAACACCCGTTGGGTGATGCCTTCCCAGGTCACTTCCACAGACCACACGACGTCTTCGAACTTCTCCTCGAACAGCGGCGTAATATAATTACCACTATGGTTCTTGAGCGTATTGAAATCCATTAGGCCGGCAATTTCAGAGGGAGCAAACCCCTCAACTAACTGTTGTACAAATTCCGGGTGGCTGAACAATTCCTTGTAACCGGTGTCGTGGTGATTCGTTGCCATGCGTCCTCCTGACTCAGCAAACTTTACCATACCACGCTCAGGATTTTCAGTAGGTGGAACGGGATATTCTCGGGTGTGTAGCTCCCCTCGCCCCTCGCGGGAGAGGGGCCGGGGGAGAGGGGGTTGGGCAAGCACCTCCGAACTCCAATCAAACAGGCAACCGATGCACCTTCCCAGTCCCCTCATGAGCAACCGTCAAATCACTACCCCCATTACACCAAACCAAATCCGCCACATTCCCATTCGGCGTAAACCCCGTAGGTGCGCTCTTCAGGGTTTCAACAATTTGGCTACAATCAAATTCCTGGCTAGCCCGGGAAAGCTTACTTAACACAGCTTCCAAATCGCCCCAAGCCATAGATACTTCCCGCGCCATCATAATGCGCGGGTGCGCAGTGCCCTGCGGATCATCACCAATCAACAACTCCTCAAACAACTTCTCCCCCGGCCGCAACCCCGTGAAGACCACCTCAATGTCACCTTCCGGCTTATCCGGCGTTTTCTCCACAAGCCCCGTCAGGTGAATCATCTTACGAGCCAAATCGGCAATTTTGACCGGTTCGCCCATGTCCAGCACAAACACCTCGCCGCGCTGGGCCAGCCACTGAACACCAACTCCGCCATACGTTTACTGGCGCCCATCACATTGGTGGGCCTTACCGCTTCACAGCGGCGGCGGTGCACCACACTGCCCAACAATGGGTGAACGCACACGTTCAGGTTCCACCAGATTGATCTGCTGAAGCTCGCGCTCAATGGCGTACAACGCAAATTCTGACCGCTCAAACAGCACCAAGCACTTGGGCTAATGGCGAATAACCTGCCAAGGTTTTGTGGTTGGCAGGTACCAGACTTATGAACATGACAGGATGGTATTCGTCACCCTGCTGCAGCGCGTTAGCCAGCTAAACAGCGGTTTTATCGGCACCTATAATCGCCACTCGCTCTTTATCACGCCCGGAAGAGTACTGCACCAACATACGCATACTCATGCGACTACCGCCAACAAAAATGAATGTCAGCGCAGCGTAGATCAGCGGAACAGAGCGGGGAACAGAGCGGGGAACAAACACGTTGAAACCGTAGCTAAGTAACACTAGCAACAACGTCGAGGCGCAACGCAAAAGACGCCCAAAGCGCAAAAGAAAGCGCGACAAAGGGGCTAAGCTCTTACGTTAATGCCGACTCAGCAATGACTCCAACGTATCCGAGGTCAATATAGCTTCCAGCCAGGCCTCCAGTTCTGGAACACCGGCAGATTGAATTTGCGCTTCGGCCCAGCGGGGAAGCTCACCGAATTTCAGGCTGATCAGCTTTTTCAAAGCGGCGGCCTCACCTTGCTGCATGCCTTGCTGCATGCCTTGTTCTACGCCTTGTTGCATGCCTTGCTGCATGCCTTCCGCTCGTAACCGCTCACTCAAAGTGGCCATGGTGTTGCTCTCCTGCGGGTATTGCGCTTTATATTGTTCCATTTCATTATCATCCAGGGCTGAGTAGATGTCGATGAAGTCAATATACTTCAATTGCTTCTCGGGGTCTGGCTCCAGCGTGCTCAGACCCCGTACGGCGCGGGCGTAGACTTCCAGCTTCTGCTCCTCTTTCCATTTCATCAGGTTCAGACACAGCCGGGCGATCAAATTGCTGCTTTCCCAGTAGTCCTCGGCATTCAATTCCTGCAAGGCACAGCGAATGTAATGGAATCTCAGGTACTCATGGCAGTCACCACCCAAATTCAGTTGAACAGGTTCGCTGCCGCGAGTGTTCAGAAAAATCACCACTGGCACCACCCGACTGGTCTCACAGAGTTCCGACAAATCCAGGCAATAATGGGCCAGGCGGTGTATCGAAAAGCGGTCGGGGTCGGTTTCCTCCTCAAGCACAAACAATAGCGCTTCACGCTGACCGCCCGGCCATTCCACCATCAGCGGAACATCCAGCTCGCGAAAGCGCTCACCAAGCCGCTCTTTTAACTGCTCTTGCCGCAATGGAACAACCCGTGCTTTCGGGCCAATGTGCCCGGCCTCTTCGGGGCTGAAAAGCTCAATGGCTTGCCGTGGATAATCGATGATAAGATTCTTGAAATTCTGGTCGTGGCTAACTCGCTTGGGTCCATCCATACCTTTCGTCCATTTACTGTATTTAAACGGTCGCAGTAGGAATGCCGGTCACCCGGCACCCCCTGCACAGATCCGTACGTGCGCTACTAACGCATACGGCTCCTATCTTGAGTGTATACCGTCAAATCGTTTGTTTGGCCAAGGATGCACAACTCTGGGTTGTGGCAGCGCGTCTCGCAAGAACTGACCGAAGCGCGCCCACACGAGACGGTAGCGCTGGCTGCGGCGCCGTAACGCCTTCATCCATAGCTTTCCAAGTTCCGTGTGAAAGCGGCTCACCCTGATGACGTTGCCTGGAACGGCAAAGTAGTTCAGGTGACCCCGCATCACTGCAGCCAACCAGCGTTTCTGCTCGCCAACCGGCCGATGCCTGTTTCGGTATAACCAGTCCTTGACGCTATGCAGCGTTCGTCGCATGCGGCTCACAGATGTTTGCCGCAGCAACATGAACGTCCGTCTATCACGCAGGACTGCACAGCTTCGCCTTGTCCTCGTTGAGCGACAGTCCAAAGCGATCCAGCCTCTGGTGCAGCTGACTCAGGAACGCCTCCGCATCGTCTTTTCTCTGAAAGCCCAGTACCGCGTCATCGGCGTACCTCACGACGATAACATCGCCCGAGGTCTGCCGCTTGCGCCACTGGTTGAAAAGAAGGAGTGCCTGTCCATGCATCATCAGCACAAAGCAAACGCCGACAAACCCCCAATCAAGGTTTTGTGGTTAGTGGGTCTGCGCCCTGAAACAAGCCGCAGTCAGTCAGAATACCGGAGGAGGGATACGATCGGTTAGAAGGGATAATGCTCAACTCGTGGCAGGAGCCAGAAACGGCGCCGTGGTGGGAAATATTGATCATAACAACCTCCTTGTTGCCGGTTTCAGAAGCCGGCCAGGGCCAGACTTTGAGTCTGTCCCTGCTCTGGGGCCTTCGGGACAGATTTCAAATCTGTCCCTGCTTTTCTTCTATTAATGCTTGTCTTCAATTCGCAGCTTGACGATCTCGTCAACCGATAACCCCGTCGCTACTGCAATCTGATCGTTACTGAGCACGCCAAATGAAAGAAGATGACGAACGGTTTTACGCTTTTCTTCTAATGCGCGCCAATCGCTCTCCTGACGGCCCTCCTGACGCCCCTCAAGCCGTTCTTTCTTAACCAGGTTCTCCAAATTCTCTGCCAACATATCTCTGTCCTCCACCAAACTGTTGAGCTGATCCAAGTGTACTTCAGCCCCGAGTCGCTGCAAATGGCGCTTGAGCCAGCGGGTAATGATTCTGTCGGTACGTTCCTTATTTGGGTCCGACTGTATGATCGCCACAACCCGATCCACAGCCTGCTCTGCGGTCCAGCGCTGCGAACCATTGTAAAGCACGATAGGGAATACTGGCGGCAACCCACCTTTTGGTGTTGTCACCTTGTTCTTCAGCAGGTGGTCGTAGAAACAGACCACACGACGTCTTCGAACTTCTCCTCGAACAGCGGCGTAATGTAATTGCCGCTGTGATTCTTGAGTGTACTGAAGTCCATCAGATCCGCGATCTCGAACGGGGCAAACCCTTCGATCAACTGCTGAACAAACTCCGGGTGGCTGAACAATTCCTTGTAACCGGTGTCGTGGTGATTCGTTGCCATGCGTCCTCCTATCTCGATGCCTGAAGTTTACCACAGGAACCCAACACCCCTCCCCTGATGCACCACTACAGACCTTGCAGACCTGGAATATGGTTGTCATTGGATCAGCCGTGCCATAACGCCGAATTATGCGCAGTAGGAGGGAATAAAAAGACTAGAGCGCGCGCGCCTGTCCATGAATTTTTCACAAATCCGTTCCTGCTTTTACAACCGTGATTATCTACGCAGGATGGAGTAGGATTAAATCCTATCTTTTGCGGGAGGCCCGTCATGCGTACTACTCAACAATTCAGCATTACTCTGCCCAACCAGATGGCCGACGTAGTAAAAGCCAAGGTTGCCGCTGGCGAATACGCCACTGAAAGCGAAGTAATTCGCGATGGCTTGCGAGCGCTCAGCGCTGACCAAGTGCGTGCCCGATTGTCAGCAAAACACCAGAATTCCACTTCATAAACTTAATGGTGTACACAGTCGAGTTTACTCCAGAAGCGCTGGAACTGCTTAAGCTGAAAGACCAGCCGCATGCAAAAGGCTTCGGTGCTCCAAGGCCTTAAGCAGCGATTTTCACTGGATGCAGGTTTACTCGTGCAGCCATAGAAACCAAGGCGTCGATTGAGAACACGCTGACATGGCCGCGCGCGACATCACCGATTCTTGAACGCTGCACTCCCATCAAATCCGCTGCTTGCCGCTGAGTTAAACCATTCGAGGCAATGTAATTACGAATGCAATCCATTAAAGCCGCCTTAACCTTCAGCACTTCCGCCGCAGCCACATCCTCTTCAATGGCATCGAATACTGAGCCTTTTGTAATATAAACTACCGCCACTAAGCCACACTTAGAAGCGGTTTTGCAGAGTGACCTGCATTGGGCGAGTTTCCGCCCAAACCTAAAGCCCACTTGATAGCTACAAGGCCGCTCGCCGCGTCACGCGGCATGGTACAGCCGCAATCGCACTGATGCGTTCGTTCGCTGAGCGTCTTTTTTACGACCTCCCAGCAGGCAGGGCAACGCTGACTCGGCTTTGCTTTTCGAGTGGGTATTTCGACAAACTCACCACCAGTTTCTTCGACTTTGTAGTGAATCATGGCCAGCAACTTTGCCGGCGCGGTGTCTAGTATCTCCCGGTTTAACCCGGACTTCTGCTTGACCATTTTCCCTGGCTTGTCGAGTGTGCCTTTTGCCGTTCGGGTCATGTTCCGAATGGTCAGTTTTTCCGTGGCAAAGAGCGTGTATTCCTTCGCGAGATCGTGACTCAGTTGATGGTGATCGTGGTGGCGCTGCCGGGCAACCTTAGCTCTGGCTTGAGTCAGAACTTTGCAGGCCCGCACAGGCTCACATTCGACGGTGACTGATAAGAACCACTGCCCGTGCTTATGGATAACCTGGCTAGTTTTGACCTTTCCCAGAGTTCGAGCCTTCCCCCGAGCCTTGATGCGGCCAATGCCGTTGATCGAAAGCCTGCCGTGCTTACCGTTCGCCTCGGGAATAAACGCCCAGCCGCTGCCACCGCACATCTCAAAACTGGAAAACCGGCTGAGTGAGCGAAAGCGGGGGAACCCCGGAGCCTGGCCTTTCTTTACGCGCTCAAAAAATGCTTTGAACGCTTTGTCCAGGCGGCGAAGCGTCATTCGGGTAATGTAAACCGGAATGGCTTTGTATTCGGGATGGTCGGCGCGGATCTGAGTCAAACTGGCTTGTTGGTCGTTATAGGAGATCGACTTTCCGGTTTTTCGGTAACAGTCGATACGCTCTTGTAGTGCGGCATTATAAAGTTGTTGGTGTAAGCGCAAGCTCTCAAGCAACCGCTCAGATTGCGATTGGCTGGGGTAGAGCTTGTAATTGATTTTGCGCTTATCCATGAATCCTAATATAATTGGTTCCTATGTCTAAAACAACCCTGAAAGCTCAGCACCATTGCGTATACAACACAAAGTATCACTTGGTTCTTGTGACAAAGTATCGAAACCCGGTCATTAACGAGGGCATATTAGCTCGCCTGTCTGAACTGATTTCTGAGCGTGTGAGCGCTTGGGAGGGGGAGCTTTTTGAGGTAAACGGCGAGCCTGACCACATCCATATTTTGATGGAACTACCCCCCAAATACGCCGTAGCTGATTTTGTGAACGCCCTGAAAACGGGAACCTCTCGAAGAATCAGGAAAGAGTTTGCCGACCACGTTAATAGCTATTACTGGAAACCAGTTTTCTGGTCGAAAAGCTACTGCGTAATCACCTGCGGTGGCGCACCGCTTTCGATTATAAAGCAATACATCGAAAACCAAAAAGGCGCTTAACCCTCACCAAACTTCGTATGGAAAGGGAATGCAGCGCTAATGCTGTTCAATCACCAGCCGATCAGCACGCTCTGGCGACACCGGTGCCGTCAGCAACGGCGCGTGGGCAGCTCCTAAATCGCCACTAAACACAATGCGTTCGCCCGCTTGCCCCGCCGCAGTAACATCACACTCTACATAAGCCGAACCCAGAATGTGCCCTGCCGGTTGAAAACGAATATCCAGCGCGTCTTCCAGAATTTCCGGCAACATAATGGCTGAAGGCTCAGAGCATATAATCGGCCCGTTAAACCCCGCCGCCAGCAAATACGGTATGCGGCCAACGTGGTCAATGTGCACGTGGGTAACCACCAGCGCACGAATGTGATCAAGGGGGAGTAATACTCAATTCGTGGCAGGAGCCAGTAACGCCAGAGACGGCGCCGTGGTGGGAAATATTGATCATAACAACCTCCTTGTTGCCGACTCCAGAAGCCGGCCAGCCAGGGACAGACTTGAAATCTGTCCCTACTTTGGCCTGGAACTCCACTTAGGGCTCTTTGTACATTTGGGCTATCGTTGCTACTGGCAGGAACATTCTTAGCGGATGCGATGGCAAGCATTGAAACCCAAAACTGTTATACAGCGTTTGTCTTCGAGCTACATCAGCCGAGTTTCCACAATCGAGAACATCAAGTAGAACCATCGCCGTTCCTACCCTATATGAAGCGATGTAAGCGCCTTTGAGCGCGTCGGCAAGGAGCAAGCCGCCTAATCCCTGGCTTTGAGCGGAAGACGTAACCCCCATCATGCCTATGAACGCGGCGGGTACTTTCCCGTCGGGCAACGCATATCGCCGGTAGCGGTTATGAAGGTCACCATAATCTACGCTATGTGCGTTGATCGAATAGAAGCCAAGAATTTCTTCGGGATTATCATTGGGACTTGTGGCTACAAATATCCTCGCCGTTCCTCCTTTCATAAGCTTCCCTGCTGTTTTCTTCAGGAAGTTATCAACTTGTTCAACGCCAGACCCAAAAGCCGCTCGATCGTGTTTATTCACGTCGAGCGGCTCAATAACTATTCCACTCCGCATCAGCGCTCAACCACCCTCTGATCATGTTGAATAAAGGCGGCACGCAGTTTTTCCGTTGGGGTGGGAGGGCTCTTCAAGGCATCAAAAAAGGCATGATGATCCTCGGGTTTTAGATGTGTCACCTCATGGGCCTGTATCGTGGCAATGGCACGCTGATAAACGGCATCGATTGCGAACGCCGACACATCCTGACCTGTCATCGCTGCTGCACGTTCAACCATTTTTTTGATATGTTCAGTTGTACGAAAGTTAAAGCGAGCGGTGTTACGCTTCCCAGCCTCTGGGCTGTCTTTTGAAGTCGTTGAAGCCAGCATGCGATACTCCTTTTAGATTTCAAAATACATGGTAAATTGTACGCCTTATGGGCGTACAATTCTAGTTCGAGAAAATCTTCAGGCTCACCACGGAACAAAACTGCCAAATTAACATCGCTGTCGGGCCTGTAACGCCCTTTGGGTAACTACCACTCATCTCTCATTGTTCTTTGAAGTTCAAGCGCATCTCTTCCTGAGAAGGCTTTAATCTCTGTGTTGCTGAAATCCAGCTCTACCTCGGGCGCCCCCGTAAAGCGTTCGTCGTTTACCGTGCAGCCTCCGGCTGTTCATTATTTGAACAGCGCAACACGTTATAGCCGTGTGTCTCTGGGACAGATTTCAAATTCCACACCAAATCCCCACACGCTCTTTATCACGCCCGGAAGAGTACTGCACCAGCATGCGCATGCTCATACGGCTGCCACCAACAAAAATAAACGCCAGCGCAGCGTAGATCAGCAGCTGACCCTTGTTTGGCTCCCACAAAGCCACGTCCAGGCGCAACGCAAAAGAGGGGCTAAGCTCTTTCGTTAATGCCGATTCAGTAATGACTCCAACGTATCCGAGGTCAATATAGCTTCCAGCCAGACCTCCAGTTCTGGAACACCGGCAGATTGAATTTGCGCTTCGGCCCAGCGGGAATGTTCGCTCACCATTACCTTTCTGGCAGATTTCGTAATCACCAGCCACAACGAAATCCCAAAAGGCGGCTGCGAAACGGGGATCAAGCACTTCAATCGCCAGAACGATATCCAGATCTTTGGTGGCTCGCGCATCCAGCCCGGCCTCATCCAGTAATAGCCATGCCGCAGCACCGCCTATAAGCAGGTATTGGTCCTGGTAATTTGCGAAGTGCTCTCGAAACTTAGGGGGCCGTTAACATGGTTCTTCGAGACAATGCAGATTCGCCGGCCAGCGGGAGGTTGCTAGCGTTAATCTCGGCCAAACGAACCCTACGAACCTGTCTTACAGGGGTTCGCAGATATTTGCGGGCTCGCTCCCAAAGTGCCTCCGAGCCCTCGGGAAAGCTCAGCAACCTCTCGCGACCTCGCGTGATAATGCAACCGAGCCCTGCAGATTCCAATTCATCGAAAGCCCTGGAGATTGTCATCGGGGTGTATCCCAAGCGCTTGGACAGTGCCTGAACACTTGCTGGCTCGTCATCAGATTCAATTAAACCATGAAGAACAACGGCCTGAGTGGCTGGCTTGAAGCGATCAGATATCTCTCCCGGCTCCCGCTTCTTCCTGGCCTGAACAGCCATGCCCAGCTCTGGCCAATGCAACTGCCGCCATGGCAACACGAAAGCAGATTGGCGCGCTACAAGACGTCGACGGGTGTAACTGGGAAGATCAGCGGCGATGAGGAGCCAGAATTCCGCTACATCGACAGCGTCCATCAGCTTACTCATATGTTTTTCAAACGCTACCGGCTTAAAACTTTCCGGAGATTTGAGTGCCACTCCCAGAAATCTCTCTTTACCCATGGAAATCTCATACAGGTCGTAACTGCCGGCCAGGTAGTTGGGCAATGAAACGCTCAAAGGCCCCGACACCAATATGGAGAGACCGGCTACCTCAGAGACGTACTCGCACAGATCTGTGATTAATTTTTCCATGGCAAGACAACAGACTGGATACAGCTTGCTTGTCGGACTGGCCAACCAGCAATTCGTGGCAGGAGCCAGTGACGCCCGAAACAGCGCCGTGGTGGGAAATGTTGATCATAACAACGTCCTTGTTGCCGACTCCAGAAGCCGGCCAGCCAGGGACAGACTTAAAGTCTGTCCCTGCTTTTGCAACCGTGATTAGACGCCATACGTTTGTTACGTTTGTGCGAGCGGGCCACGGCTTTTGAGGCGACTATCGCAAAGAACGCCGAAGAGTGGCCTAGCGGCGTACCCGGACGACCCTTTTTTGCTGAACCGGTCTCACGCCTGGGGATTTTGCACCACTACAGGTTCTTGGTGTGGGCGAGTCGTCAAGTCCACGCCCAACGCTCGCGTTACCGCAAGCATGGTTTTCAGCGTAGGGTTGCCCTGCCCACTGAATGAGCGGTAAAGCTGTTCACGGGAAAGACCGGTTTCACGTGCCAGTTCTGCCATACCCTTGGCGCGAGCCACTACCCCCATCGCCTTAGCTATATAGCCAGAATCACCGGTTTCCAGTGCATCAGCAAGAAATATCGCAATGGCATCCTGACTGTCTAGCGCCTCCGCAGGAAGGAGTGCCTGTCCATGAAAATCAGAAAGAACGAGCATGCGTCATGATGCGTTGATGCGTCGTGGTTACCTCTACATAGATACAGCAAAGGCAGCCAATGGGCTGCCCTTGTCATGTTTGTAACTCACATTGAATTTCGGTCAGTGCTTGATCTCTGGCCTTAACCGACTGACTTCATCAACCGTCAAACCAGCAATCTCTGCAATCACTTGGTCGTTCATCTCGGTACGGCTGATCAGGTTACGGGCGATTTGTTCAGCCTTCATGTGCTCATCTTCTTGGCGACCTTCTTTACGGCCTTCTTGACAGCCTTCTAGACGGCCTTCCTGGCGCCCTGCCAGCATGCCCTCAAGCCGTTCTTTTTTAACCAGATTCTCTAAGTTCTCTGCCAACATATCTCTGTCCTCCACCAAACTGTTGAGCTGATCCACCGCCTGCTGCAAAGCCTCCCAGCTGTGGCCGGCATTCTCGACGCCAAAGACCCCACTCAACGGTGTCTGGCGCATCGAACGGGGCAAACCCTTCGATCAACTGCTGAACAAATTCCGGGTAGCTGAACAATTCCTTGTAACCGGTGTCGTGGTGATTCGTTGCCATGCGTTCTCCTACCTCGATGCCTGAAGTCTACCACAGGGAACCCAACACCCCTCCCCTGATGAACCACTACAGACCTTGCAGACCTGGAATATGGTTGTCATCAGACCCGCTTTGCCATAACGCCGAATTATGCGCAGTCGGGGGGAAGGGAAAAGAGTGGAAACGGAAAGGAGGAGTGCCTGTCCATGAACTAACAAATCAATTTCAGGCAGAGTTATCAGTGTTTCTGCTCTTTACGAAGTACCTTGACCTCATCATCGGACAAGCCAGAAGCTGTCGCAATTTGGGCATCGGTCAGCAGACCCATCGCAATCAGGTTACGGGCGATTTGTTCCGCCTTCATGTGCTCACCTTCTTGGAGACCTTCTTGGCGACCTTCTTGGCGCCCTGCCAGCATACCCTCAAGCCGTTCTTTCTTAACCAAGTTCTCCAAATTTTCTGCCAACATATCTCTGTCCTCCACCAAACTGTTGAGCTGATCCAGGTGTACTTCAGCTCCAAGTCGCTGCAAATGGCGTTTGAGCCAACGAGTAATGATTCTGTCGGTACGATCTTTGTTCCGATCCGACTGTATGATCGCCACAACCCGATCCACAGCCTGCTCTGCGGTCCAGCGCTGCGAACCATTGTAAAGCACGATAGGGAATACTGGCGGCAACCCACCTTTTGGTGTTGTCACCTTGTTCTTCAGCAGGTGGTCGTAGAAACAGACCACACGACGTCTTCGAACTTCTCCTCGAACAGCGGCGTAATATAATTACCACTATGGTTCTTGAGCGTATTGAAATCCATTAGGCCGGCAATTTCAGAGGGAGCAAACCCCTCAACTAACTGTTGTACAAATTCCGGGTGGCTGAACAATTCCTTGTAACCGGTGTCGTGGTGATTCGTTGCCATGCGTCCTCCTGACTCAGCAAACTTTACCATACCACGCTCAGGATTTTCAGTAAGTGGAACGGGATGTTCTCGGGGACAGATTTATAAATCTGTCCCCATTTCAGTCAACGCATCCAACCCCATCGCCTCGCCAATATGACGATTTTGGAGCTTTTCGTCATTCGTCACCAATACGTATCCTCCAACCATGGCTGTTGCGGAGATAATGCTGTCCGGGAGTTTTAATGAGGTTGCTCTGCGGATTTTGATGGCTGATACCGCGTAATGCCCTTTGGGTAACTTGAGTTTGCGGTCGATTGCATAGATGAGGGCGCTGGTGTCTAGCAGGTACTTACCACTCATCTCTCATTATCCTTTGAAGTTCTAGCGCATCTCTTCCCGAGAAGGCTTTAATCTCTGTGTTGCTGAAATCCAGCTTTACCTCGGGCTCACCCATAAGGCGTTCGTCGTTTACCGTAAGCACCACTCTGACGTGAGTGCTGTCCAACAGGCGATACTTCTCCGGTAGTTTCACAGAACGAGTTCCTGTCCATGCGCGGCGCGATACGCGCGTCGTCTGACTATGGCAGAGTTATCAGTGTTTCTGCTCTTTACGAAATACCTTGACCTCATTATCGGACAAGCCAGAAGCTGTCGCAATTTGGGCATCGGTCAGCAGACCCATCGCAATCAGGTTACGGGCGATTTGTTCAGCCTTCATGTGTTCACCTTCTTGGAGACCTTCTTGGCGACCTTCTTGGCGCCCTGCCAGCATACCCTCAAGCCGTTCTTTCTTAACCAGGTTCTCCAAATTCTCTGCCAACATATCTCTGTCCTCCACCAAACTGTTGAGCTGATCCAAGTGTACTTCAGCCCCGAGTCGCTGCAAATGGCGCTTGAGCCAGCGGGTAATGATTCTGTCGGTACGTTCCTTATTTGGGTCCGACTGTATAATCGCCACAACCCGATCCACCGCCTGCTGCAAAGCCTCCCAGCTGTGGCCCGCATTCTCGACACCGAATACGCCACTCAAAGGTGTCTGGCGCAAGCCCAACTCTTCATCAGTATAACGTCCTTCATCCACTAGGTAATACCGCAAGTGTGGTTGATAGACACGCAAGAAAGCAGGAGGTTCCGGCTGCACCATCTCGTAAACATCCTGCTCTGCAGTCCAGCGCTGCGAACCATTGTAAAGCACGATAGGGAATACTGGCGGCAACCCACCTTTTGGTGTTGTCACCTTGTTCTTCAGCAGGTGGTCGTAAAAACAGGCCACATAGTGCATCAACCGGATTGGCATAGTGCGATCAACCCGGGATTGAAACTCCAGCAGAATATACAAATACACCTGCTGAGGCACGCCTTCCCAAGTGATCTCAACAGACCACACGACGTCTTCGAACTTCTCCTCGAACAGCGGCGTAATATAATTACCACTATGGTTCTTGAGCGTATTGAAATCCATTAGGCCGGCAATTTCAGAGGGAGCAAACCCCTCAACTAACTGTTGTACAAATTCCGGGTGGCTGAACAATTCCTTGTAACCGGTGTCGTGGTGATTCGTTGCCATGCGTCCTCCTGACTCAGCTAACTTTACCATACCACGCTCAGGATTTTCAGTAGGTGGGACTGGATGTTCTCGGGTGTGTAGCTCCCCTCGCCCCTCGCGGGAGAGGGGCCGGGAGAGAGGGGGTTGGGCAAGCACCTCCGAACTCCAATCAAACAGGCAACCGATACACCTTCCCCGCCCCCTCATTCGCAACCGTCAAATCACTACCACCATTACACCAAACCAAATCAGCCACATTGCCATTCGGTGTAAATCCGGTGGGCGCGTTTTTCAAGGTTTCAACAATCTGGCTACAATCAAATTCCTGGCTAGCCCGGGAAAGCTTACTTAACACAGCTTCCAAATCGCCCCAAGCCATAGATACTTCCCGCGCCATCATAATGCGCGGGTGCGCAGTGCCCTGCGGATCATCACCAATCAACAACTCCTCAAACAACTTCTCCCCCGGCCGCAACCCCGTGAAGACCACCTCAATGTCACCTTCCGGCTTATCCGGCGTTTTCTCCACAAGCCCCGTCAGGTGAATCATCTTACGAGCCAAATCGGCAATTTTGACCGGTTCGCCCATGTCCAGCACAAACACCTCGCCGCGCTGGGCCAGCCACTGAACACCAACTCCGCCATACGTTTACTGGCGCCCATCACATTGGTGGGCCTTACCGCTTCACAGCGGCGGCGGTGCACCACACTGCCCAACAATGGGTGAACGCACACGTTCAGGTTCCACCAGATTGATCTGCTGAAGCTCGCGCTCAATGGCGTACAACGCAAAAGACGCCCAAAGCGCAAAAGAAAGCGCGACAAAGGGGCTAAGCTCTTACGTTAATGCCGACTCAGCAATGACTCCAACGTATCCGAGGTCAATATAGCTTCCAGCCAGGCCTCCAGTTCTGGAACACCGGCAGATTGAATTTGCGCTTCGGCCCAGCGGGGAAGCTCACCGAATTTCAGGCTGATCAGCTTTTTCAAAGCGGCGGCCTCACCTTGCTGCATGCCTTGCTGCATGCCTTGTTCTACGCCTTGTTGCATGCCTTGCTGCATGCCTTCCGCTCGTAACCGCTCACTCAAAGTGGCCATGGTGTTGCTCTCCTGCGGGTATTGCGCTTTATATTGTTCCATTTCATTATCATCCAGGGCTGAGTAGATGTCGATGAAGTCAATATACTTCAATTGCTTCTCGGGGTCTGGCTCCAGCGTGCTCAGACCCCGGCCATTCCACCATCAGCGGAACATCCAGCTCGCGAAAGCGCTCACCAAGCCGCTCTTTTAACTGCTCTTGCCGCAATGGAACAACCCGTGCTTTCGGGCCAATGTGCCCGGCCTCTTCGGGGCTGAAAAGCTCAATGGCTTGCCGTGGATAATCGATGATAAGATTCTTGAAATTCTGGTCGTGGCTAACTCGCTTGGGTCCATCCATACCTTTCGTCCATTTACTGTATTTAAACGGTCGCAGTAGGAATGCCGGTCACCCGGCACCCCCTGCACAGATCCGTACGTGCGCTACTAACGCATACGGCTCCTATCTTGAGTGTATACCGTCAAATCGTTTGTTTGGCCAAGGATGCACAACTCTGGGTTGTGGCAGCGCGTCTCGCAAGAACTGACCGAAGCGCGCCCACACGAGACGGTAGCGCTGGCTGCGGCGCCGTAACGCCTTCATCCATAGCTTTCCAAGTTCCGTGTGAAAGCGGCTCACCCTGATGACGTTGCCTGGAACGGCAAAGTAGTTCAGGTGACCCCGCATCACTGCAGCCAACCAGCGTTTCTGCTCGCCAACCGGCCGATGCCTGTTTCGGTATAACCAGTCCTTGACGCTATGCAGCGTTCGTCGCATGCGGCTCACAGATGTTTGCCGCAGCAACATGAACGTCCGTCTATCACGCAGGACTGCACAGCTTCGCCTTGTCCTCGTTGAGCGACAGTCCAAAGCGATCCAGCCTCTGGTGCAGCTGACTCAGGAACGCCTCCGCATCGTCTTTTCTCTGAAAGCCCAGTACCGCGTCATCGGCGTACCTCACGACGATAACATCGCCCGAGGTCTGCCGCTTGCGCCACTGGTTGAAAAGAAGGAGTGCCTGTCCATGCATCATCATCAATGACTATAACAACTGAAACCAGAGAGAGTGCCTGTCCATGACTTAAGCAAGCTCTGTCGTGCAATTGGATTATAGATACAGCAAGGGCAACCCGTTAGCTGCCCTTGTCATGTTCGTAACTCACATTGAGTTTCGGTCAGTGCTTGATCGCTGAGCGCAACTGGCTGACCTCATCAATCGTCAAACCAGCAATCTCTGCGATCATCTGGTCATTCATTTCAGTACGGTTGATCAGGTTACGTGCGGTTTCCTGACGTCCTTCCTGACGACCTTCCTGACGTCCTTCCTGACGACCTTCCAGCCGCTCCTTCTTCACCAGATTCTCTAAATTCTCGGCCAACATATCTCTGTCCTCCACCAAACTATTCAACCGCTCCAAGCCCACTTCCGCGCCTAGACGACTCAAGTGGCGTTTAATCCAGCGGGTAATGATTTTGTCCACTCGCTCCTTGCTTGGATCGGCTTCGATGATCTTAACGACTCGATCCACCGCCTGCTGCAAGGCTTCCCAGCTATGACCAATGTTTTGAGCCGTTGTACAGAACCATTGGAAAGATAGGCGGCAAACCCTGTCGCGCCGTTGTTTCACGGGTTTTCAGTAAGTGATCGTAAAAGCAGGCCACGTAGTGCATCAGCCGCAGTGGCATGGTGCTGTCTACTTTGGACTGAAACTCCAGCAGGATGTATAAGAACACCCGTTGGGTGATGCCTTCCCAGGTCACTTCCACAGACCACACGACGTCTTCGAACTTCTCCTCGAACAGCGGCGTAATATAATTACCACTATGGTTCTTGAGCGTATTGAAATCCATTAGGCCGGCAATTTCAGAGGGAGCAAACCCCTCAACTAACTGTTGTACAAATTCCGGGTGGCTGAACAATTCCTTGTAACCGGTGTCGTGGTGATTCGTTGCCATGCGTCCTCCTGACTCAGCTAACTTTACCATACCACGCTCAGGATTTTCAGTAGGTGGGACTGGATGTTCTCGGGTGTGTAGCTCCCCTCGCCCCTCGCGGGAGAGGGGCCGGGGGAGAGGGGGTTGGGCAAGCACCTCTGAACTCCAATCAAACAGGCAACCGATGCACCTTCCCAGTCCCCTCATTCGCAACCGTCAAATCACTACCCCCATTACACCAAACCAAATCCGCCACATTCCCATTCGGCGTAAACCCCGTAGGTGCGCTCTTCAGGGTTTCTACAACCTGCTTGCAATCAAACTCCTGGCTAGCCCGCGAAAGCTTACTTAACACTATCTCCAAATCGCCCCAAGCCATAGACACCTCCCGCGCCATCATAATGCGCGGGTGCGAGGTGCCCTGAGGGTCATCACCAATCAACAACTCCTCAAACAACTTCTCCCCCGGCCGCAGCCCCGTGAAGACCACCTCAATGTCACCTTCCGGCTTATCCGGCGTTTTCTCCACAAGCCCCATCAGGTGAATCATCTTACGAGCCAGATCCGCAATTTTCACCGGCTCGCCCATATCCAATACAAACACCTCGCCGCCACGACCCATACTGCCCGCCTGCAACACCAGCTGACTGGCTTCTGGAATGGTCATGAAGTAGCGAATGATATCCTGATGAGTAACCGTAATCGGCCCACCATCGCGAATCTGGTCACGGAACAAAGGCACCACTGAGCCGGAGGAGCCCAGCACATTACCAAACCGAACCATGGAGAAAATCGTTTTGCTCTGCCGCTGCGCCAACCCCTGCAGAACCAACTCCGCCATGCGCTTACTGGCACCCATTACATTCGTAGGGCGAACCGCCTTGTCAGTAGAAATCAGAACAAACCGCTCAACACCCGCCGAAATAGCCGCCTCTGCCGCATGCAACGTGCCAAACACATTGTTCTGAACCCCTTCAATCACATTGTGCTCAACCAGGGGTACGTGCTTATAAGCGGCGGCGTGGTAAACCGTTTCAACCCCAAAACTGCGCATCACCATCTCACACCGGCGACGATGAGCCACGCTCCCAAGAAGCGGATGAATCTCCACATCAAGCCCGTCAACCCTATTAATAGCCTGCAATTCCCGCTCAATGGCGTATAGCGAATACTCAGATTGCTCGAACAGCACCAAAACCTTGGGCCGATGATGAATAATCTGCCGGCACAGCTCAGAACCAATGGAGCCACCCGCACCCGTTACCATCACCGCCTTTTTATACAAACTGGCAGCTACCTGAGCGTTATCTGGCCGAACCGGATCGCGACCCAACAAATCTTCGAGCTCCAGATCGCGAATATCGTTAATCCGCGCCTGGCCCGCCACCAGCTCACTCATAGAAGGAACTGTCTGAACCGGCAGTTTCACAGACTCCAGCCGGTTAAGCAGCTGCCGGCGATCGATTTTCTTATCGGCATCCAGCGCCAACAACAAACGCTTTACACGATGAACGCGCACCGCCTCCTCCAGATGGCTAAGGGCAAGCACGGGTAAGCCGGCAATAAGCGCCTTGTGATTGGCGGGCAACAAACCAATGAACACCACAGGGTGATACTCAGTACCCTGCTGCAACGCCTTGGCCAGCTGAGCGCCGGTTTCACCTGCACCCACAATAGCTACGCACTCCTTGCCCCGGTTAGAAGTGTGATGCACCAGCATGCGCACACTCATTCGGCTGCCGCCCACAAAAATAAAGGCAAGCGCCGCGTAAATGACAGGCACAGAGCGTGGAACCTGAACTTGGAGAATATAACCGAGCATGATCAGCAAGAGCGCGGAAATACCGACGCCCATGATTATGGTCAGAAACGCCCTGTCGCTCATGTAGCGCACAATCGCCCGGTAAAGACCTAGGCGGACAAAAACGCCCAAAGTGAAAGTAACCGTAAGTGCGGAGACCAGTAATTGCCCTTGATTGGGCTGCCAAAGGCTCTCGTCTAAACGCAGTGCAAACGACGCCCAAAGGGCGAAAGAGAGCGCTAGTGCGTCTACCGAAACAGAAACCAGGCGCTTGTGCAGCCGAGGCAACCCCAGAAAACTCTTAAACATGTTTTCGATCCCTAAAAATCATTAAGCCCCTAACCTATCGCGGGAGGGGGTTGGGGCAAAACGCACCCAAATGTCTAAGGGCAGTGCAGTAAGCCCCTCGCCCCTTGCGGGAGAGGGGTTGGGGAGAGGGGGTCAACCCACCGCCCGCCCCATAACCTCAGTCAACACCACACAAGTCTTATCAATTTCGTCGTCCGTCAAAGTTGGATGCACCAAAAACATCAAACTGGTCTCCCCCAGCTCCCGGGCAACTGGCAGCGGTGTTTCCGGCCGCCAGCCAGTCCCATCGAAAGCCTTCTCAAGATACACCTCAGAACACGAACCAGAAAAGCATGGAACACCGGCTTCTACAATCGCATTCTGAATGCGATCCCGACTCCAGCCAGCTCTTCGGGCTCAACAAACACATAACATTTATAGCCAGCGTGCTCGATATCAGCGGGTACTTCCGGCACTCGCAAGCCCGGCAAGCTGCGGGCGCAGTCCCAAATGGCATTGGCGCTCATTTGCCTCGCCTTCGTCCACCCCGGCATACGGGCAAGCTGAATACGCCCGATCACACCCTGCATTTCAGTCATGCGCCCATTAGTACCAAAGCTTTCGTGCAACCACCGAAATCCTGGCGGATGCTCACGCTCATAGACAGCGCTCCAACTCTTACCATGATCTTTATACGTCCACATTCGTGACCATAAATCTTTATCGTTGCAAGTAACCATGCCACCTTCGCCGCCAGTGGTCATGATTTTATCCTGACAGAACGACCAGGCACCGGCGTGGCCGATAGAGCCGACCGACCGCCCCTTATAGCGTGCCCCATGCGCCTGAGCGCAGTCTTCAATCACAAACAGACCGTGCTTCCCGGCCAGATCCATAATCGGATCCATATCGCAGGGCCAGCCTGCAAGATGCACACAAATCACTGCGCGGGTTTTAACGGTAATTACAGCTGCAATGCTTTCGGCTGTTACGTTTTGGGAGTCTCTATCGACATCGGCGAATACGGGAACCGCGCCAGCCAGAGCGATGCTGGATACAGAGGCAAGGAATGTCCGGGAAGTAACCACTACCTCATCGCCGGCACTGATGTCTAATCCGTGCAAAATCAGGTCTAAAGCAACCGTGCCGTTGGCCAACGCTATGGCATATTCAGAATCGGCGAAAGTCGCAAATTCTCGCTCAAACTCCCGGCACTCCTGACCGGTCCAGTAATTAACCTTATTGGAAAGCAGAACATCGGAAGTAGCGCGAGCCTCTTCTTCGGTGAAGGAGGGCCAAGGAGAGAAAGGTCCGTTTAACATGATTACTCTGTTTTGTTTCGGAGGATTTAATTGGTAGAAAATCTTGAAGTATGGAAAGGGGGTCAACCGCCTTTATATCCCTCAACAGACTCAGGAAACTTAGATAAGAATGTATCCAGTTGCTGATGATCCGGCTGCAAGCCTTTTATCTGATAAGTAACAATAAATGAAATAGTAAAAAGTTCACCGCGAATCTGGCCCAGCTTGGTTTTCTTGTCGAGCATCCTAAGCAATTTCTTACTTTCTCGATTCCAAAATCCGTTGCGCATCAAGCTCCGTTTTGGGCGGGTACTTGCTGACTCATCAGCAAGCCAGCATTTATCCAGGATAGATAACCCTGCATCAACTGGAGGTGAAACCGAACCTTTTCGCTCATCCAGAGCTTGTGTGAACTGACAAGCTTCTCAAACGTCTTCTGAAACTCATGAAAGCGATCAACGTCACCAAAGACCTCCGCATACTGAACGAAAGGTGTGTTGGGCAGAGGTGAGACCCTCCAAAAGAAAAAGCGGATAACCAAGATATTCTCCCACCATCAAAAACCGCTAGCCTCACCAAGTCAAAAGACAATCAGCCATAAATTGCCTGCAAGTTAAGTTTCCATTCGCCAAACCAGAGCAAATAATCCCCTGCGCGGCTACAGGCGTGTTATGCACATAGCCAAAAGCCGCTCTAACCTGCGGTAATCCGGCTCAACTTGTCAGGCTATCAACTCAGCAATGGCAGCAGAACTGATAGCGGCTTCCGCCTCGTTCAGCTTCTGGGTATCAGTAATTCTTAAGAGATTTCTGAGGCAGGTGGAATTGGGAATAAGATAGGGGTCTTCTTCCTGAATATCGTATTTTTCATAGCCATCCATAAGGTCAAGAAGCAGGCGGTGCCTGTCTGTATTTTTCCACCAACTCCTCTCTTACAGACTTCCCCGAAACACGCCCACTAGCCACTTTCAACATAGCCGCTTCTGTCTTCCGAGAAACCGATATACCCTCAATAGCCATAGACCCAACGGCCTGCCTGACTTTGAAAGCTAGCAACTGAGATTTGGTATATTTCATATAAACCCCCTTCGCAATTACGATAGCCCCAGAATAGCCCTGAAAGCAACTCACAGGCAAGAAAAAACGCCCCACGTAGGGGAACCCTGCCCGATCCAAGAGCTCAAGCTAGTTTATTGCTTTTGAATCGCTCGGGCAGGATTGTGGCTGAATGCGGTAGAGGGCTGGTTTGGCCAACTGGAACGACGAGCGCTATACCGGGGTATTTTTACCAGCGTTGGCGAATTCAAAACGGATCACAACCAAGAAAAAAGCCCCCTAACCAAACTCGCCGCGACCACACATTCATCGAAACTCTCACGCTCCAGCCGCCGACAAAACTCTGCCCACTCCAGTTCATTTTTGTCACCGGGCAAACCCAACACAGCCTCAATGTCGCCCGCTGGCCATATCCAGATCCCTTCCCTTTTGAATTTTTTGTGCAAAGCCATCGCAACAGATTTACCAGCTTCAGTAGCAGCCCACTCCCGGTAAACACGTGCGGCTTTTTTCTGACCATTATTGGTGGGGCGCCCATTATCACCGATATTGATCGCCGAGTTCTTCAAAAGCCTTCAGACAGCCGGATACAGAGCCAACCCCACCCAAATTCATTATCGATATCCTGTCCGCTGCCAGCGACTTTCCGGTTACTGCCCGGTACAGAGCAGGCAGTATGCGCTGCTCGGTTTTGCCCTCGGCCAACAGTATCTTATCGCTGAATAACCAACCACTGGCGTTCTCCAATTTAAACAACGTGTATAGTCGCGTGTCTTCGCTTTCAATACGTTGCTCCAGTGCTTCACGCAGGCTCGGCATCACACTTGTTTTGCCGTCGCCCTGTTGCTTACGAACAATACGAGTGCTGGCAACGGAACCACGATCTATCATCATCGGAGAATGAGTGGCGAACACTACCTGGTAGCCGGCTATGGAAAGGCTTTCTAACGCCATCCTTACTTGCTCAATGGCCTGAGGATGCAAAAATAGTTCAGGTTCTTCAACCAATAGTAGCCTGCGCTGTGTTTGGTTACCGCCTGCAACCTTCATATCCGCAAGATAACGTACCAGAGCCATCTGGATACTGCGCTGAGCCCCATGCCCCAAGCTTGTAAAGTCCCGAATCGCATCTCTGCCATGTTCACTGACTTTAATTGAGCCTTGCTTGAATAGGGTTCTGACATCCGGGACGGGTATATCCAGATGAAGCTTCAGGCCGGGGAAGAAGTCGTTTACAACATCGCTTGCTTCCCTATCAAATCGTTTCAGCTCGTCGACTCGGTACTCGCTACCCGGTGCGAGACGCTGCTCAACCTCAGTCAGAAATCCCTGAAGCTGCGCCCCGTGAGCTTGCTCAAGGGCCGTGGTAAATTCAGCTATCAGCTTACCCAGTGTTGTGCCCGACTTCGCTTTAGCCGCGTCTTCGGCTGCATCCTGCATTGCGCCAATAAAAATCGCATCAGGAAAAAGAGCCTGAATAGCCTGAGGAATGCCAGTAGGTTGATCTTGCCAAACCGGATTATTCTGGCTACCAGCCTCAGGGTCACAAACTTCAAGCCGTACGTTTTTAATTCCGCTTCCCGGCTCCTTCTGAATTCTTCGAAGTCTCAAAGTGCCATTCAATATAAATCGAGTAAGCTTCTGCCTATGCCGGGGCTCAAGAAGCTCCAGCATGGAGTCGTCAAGGCCGCGAATGGCCCCTTCAACGATAACCGCACAATCTGGATCATTATAATCTGCTTTACTGAGCACCCTGGGCGAAACAAGCCATTCAATAGCCGAAAGGATGTTCGATTTTCCGGCGTTATTGTAGCCGACGATTGGGGTGCAATTATCAAGTTCGAGCGTCACATTGGTGCAGGAGCGGAAGTTTTCAATCTTAATGTTAGTCAAGTGATGCATAACGATCCTTCAGTTGCCAGATATTGATCCATGCATGCTTTGGTCAGAGCTTGCTCAGCTGGGCCTACCAACATGTCGATACAGCCCTCTAAATTGGCACTCTCTGGGGCGAAGTAGTCATTTATTGAAGGTGTTTTGGATTAAAACTCCCAGACCAAAGGCACCAGAGACAGAACCACTACGCCAGCCAACAGGCTAAGCGGAAGACCAATCCGAACATAGTCCCCAAAACGATACCTTCCCGGGCCGTAAACCATAAGATTGGTTTGATAACCGAGTGGCGTAATAAACGAGGCAGAGGCCGCAAACATTACCGCGACAGCATAAGGCAAAAAGTTAACATCAAGCTGCTGTGAAACTGCCAAAGCTATGGGGAACATCAAGACTGCTGCAGCGTTGTTGGTGATCATCTCGGTAAAAATGGCTGTCAGAACATAAATCAACACCAGCGCAACCCAGGGAGTTAGCTCACCGAATCCGAGAATACCACCCGCAACCCATGCGGCAGCCCCGGTGACTGTCATTGCATTGCCTAAGGCAAACGACGCCGCAATAACCACTAGCACCGGCAGATCCACACTGCGCCGAGCCCGACTGGCGGTGATACAACCTGAAACAATCATCGCACCAGCTGCCAGAAATGCAGCCTCCATAATCTGTAATAAACCAGATGCGCTGACCAACACCATCAGCGCAAGTATTCCCAGCGCTCTGGGTGCCTTACGAAAATCCGGTGGCGTTGAGTCGTTGAGCGCACTAACCAGCAAGAAATCCCTACGGAACCGGTAATGCTCCACAAACTGATGACTCGCCTCAAGCAAAAGCGTATCGCCCATTCGAAAGGTGATATCACCCAGCTTGCCGGGTACCCGCTTACCGTCACGGGACAGGGACAGAATCACAGCACTGAAACGGGTACGAAACTGACTATCGCGAATCGTCTTACTTAAAGCCGGGAATTCAGGCCCCAATACGACTTCTACAAGGCACCGCTGATGATTAGCCACATCCAGCTTGTGAACATCGCCATTGGCCGGCTTCAGGCCTTGAATCCGACGCAATTCACTTGCGCATTCCGGGGCGCCCACAAAATAAAGGCGATCGCCTGCCTGCAGCACCCGATCTGGCTCTACAGCGGTTATGAGGCGCCCACCACGATCAATTTCAGCGAGATATCCGTAGCTAAGAGCGCGCAAACCGGCTTCTGAGATAGTCTTGCCAACCAGTGGCCCGGGACCTACCACTTCAACCTCAACGCCGTACTCCCGTACAAGGTCAAGCTCCTCCGTGACACCGCCCCTATCTGGAAGAATCCTGGAAGCAAACAGAACTAAAAACGTGCCCCCCACAAGAAGCAGTGGAACCCCAACCCAGGCTAACTCAAACAACCCCAGATGAATACCAAGGCTGCTCTGCAACATGCCATCGACTACCAAGTTGGTACTGGTACCAATCAATGTGCACGTACCACCAAGAATGGCAGCATAGCTCAGAGGTAGCAGTAGCTTGGAAGCGGGTATGCCTAAGCGCTTAGCCCAGTCCTGGATCGCGGGAATGAACATCGCCACCACTGCGGTGTTATTCATAAAACCACTGAGAATACCGGTGGGAGCGATCATCCTAAGCTGCGCCCCTTTTTCCGTTTTGGGGTGGCCCAGCAACAGGCGCGCAATCCACTGCACAGCGCCCGTTTCTTTAAGCCCGGCTGCCACCACATACAAAGTGGCAATCGTAATCACTCCGGGATTTCCGAAGCCTGCCAACGCCTCAGCCGGCCCCAGGATTCCTGTAATCAACAGAAACGCCAAGGCCGCCATCAGAACCAGATCAGCGGAAACACGAGTAAGCGAGAGCGCCAACAACACCGAAAATAGTGTTATCAGGGTAACGATGCCTTGCCACTCCATGGAGTTAATCCTTGCGGGCTATCATTTCCCGCTCAAGCAGGTAGGCGATAAGAACTTCCACACAGTCGCCCACTGACATCCGCGAAGTGTCCAGGCGCAGCTCCGGGTGGGCAGGCACTTCGTAGGGGGAATCGATACCGGTGAAGTGTTTGATTTGACCGGAACGTGCTTTCTGATACAAGCCTTTTGGATCCCGGGATTCGCAGGTCTCGAGAGATGCATCCATAAACACTTCAATAAATTCACCTGCTGGAAACAACTTCCGCACCAAACGCCGATCACTGTTGAAGGGTGAGATAAACGCACTCAATACAATCAACCCTGCATCAGCAAACAGCTTACTCACCTCACCAATGCGGCGAATGTTTTCCACCCGATCCTCATCGGAGAAGCCCAGGTCGCTGCACAAACCATGGCGAACGTTGTCGCCGTCGAGCAGGAACGTGTGGTAACCGCGTTTGTGCAATGCCACATCCAGCGCATTGGCAATGGTGGATTTTCCGGAACCACTTAGGCCTGTAAACCACAGCAGGCAAGGCTTCTGGTTCTTGTTCTCAGCGCGCTGAGAGCGGACAACTTTGTGATCGTGCCAAACAATATCGTCTGCCAAAACAGAACTCCTTTGGAATCTGACTTCGGGAACTAAACAGATTTACAGGCCCACTCGGGGTAATTTTCGCGGATAAACCGGTTGAGGTTACGCTCGGCCTCAGTGTACTCCCGCGTTTGCAAATCACCCGAGCCATCCAACGCACGCTCCACCATACCCGCTGCCACGGTTACGTTGGTAAGACGGTCAATCAGGATGAAAGCTCCGGTGCCCGGATGGCTCTGGTAGTTTTCCATCACCACGGGCTCCGTCAACTGCAAATCACACAAGCCGATTGCGTTCAACTCCAACCCGCCGGCAATCTGCCTATGGCGCTCAAGCGTGTTTATGTCGACTTCTTCCAGCACCTCATTGACGAAGCAACTGGTCATTTTGGTGCCTATTTTTATCCCGTATTCACGCCCCGGCACCAGCGCTCTCTCGTTCATCCATACCAGATGGGCGGCGAAGCGCTCGCCCATCGCGGGTTGCTGCCCGGAATGTACCAGCAGATCCCCCCGGGAGATATCGACTTCATCTTCCAGGGTGATGGTTATTGCATCGCCCGGCCATGCAAGCTCAATCTCGCCTTCGTAGGTGTGAATGCCTTTTACCCGGGAGCTTCTGCCCGAGGGTAAGACGGCTAAGGTGTCACCTTTGTGTACCACACCACTGGCCACGGTGCCGCAGTAGCCACGGAAATCGAGGTTAGGGCGATTCACATACTGCACGGGGAAGCGGAAGTCCGTGACGTTCTGGTCTTCCCGCAGCTCTACCTGCTCCAGAATGTTCATCAGAGTCTCGCCGTGGTACCAGGGCATGCTTTCGCTCCGGTTAACCACGTTATCGCCGTTCAGGGCAGAGATGGGCACGTAATACACATCCTTCAGGCCCAGTTGTGCCGCGAGCGTCTCGTATTCGGCGCGGATTTTATTGAACACTTCTTCGGAGTAATCCACCAGGTCCATCTTGTTGATGGCCACAACGATGTGTTTCAGGCCCAGCAAACTGACAATAAAGCTGTGCCTGCGGGATTGGGTAAGTACTCCCTTGCGGGCATCAATCATCACCACGGCGAGATCACACGTAGAAGCGCCGGTGGCCATGTTGCGGGTGTACTGCTCGTGCCCTGGGCAATCGGCAATGATGAACTTGCGCTTATCGGTGGAAAAATAGCGATAAGCAACATCGATGGTAATGCCTTGCTCACGCTCTGACGCAAGGCCATCCACCAATAACGCCAAATCCAGTGCCTCTCCGGCATTGCCCTGGCGTTCGTTGTCTTTATGAAGTGACGCAAGGTGATCTTCAAAAATCAGCTTGGAATCGAACAACAAGCGACCAATTAACGTCGATTTGCCATCATCCACACTGCCGCAGGTTAAAAAGCGCAGCAGGTCTTTGTTCTCGTGCTGATCCAGGTACGCGAGGATATCGGATTCAATCAATTCGGATGCGTGTGACATAACAATTCCTCAGAAGTACCCTTCGCGTTTTTTCTGCTCCATGGAGGCGGCAGAGTCGTGGTCAATGACGCGACCCTGGCGTTCCGATGTTTTGGTCAGAAGCATTTCCTGAATAATCTCCGGCAGGGTGGTCGCATCAGATTCTACAGCGCCGGTCAGTGGGTAGCAGCCCAGCGTACGGAACCGGACCATCTTCATCTCTGGGGTTTCACCAGGCTCCAGAGGCATCCTTTCATCGTCTACCATAATCAACGTGCCATCCCGTTCTACCACCGGGCGTTCAGCGGCCAAATATAGAGGCACGATATCGATATTTTCGAGGTAGATGTATTGCCAGATATCCAGCTCAGTCCAGTTAGACAAGGGGAATACCCGAATGCTCTCGCCTTTGTTGACCTTGCCGTTATACAAGTTCCAAAGTTCGGGGCGCTGGCTTTTCGGGTCCCACCGATGAAACTTGTCCCGGAACGAGTAGACGCGTTCCTTGGCACGGGACTTTTCTTCATCACGGCGAGCACCGCCGAAAGCGGCATCAAAGCCGTACTTCTCCAACGCCTGCTTGAGCCCCTGAGTTTTCATTACATCCGTGTGCTTAGCGCTGCCATGGGTAAACGGCCCGACACCCTGCGCTACGCCTTCCTGGTTGGTGTGCACAATCAGCTTCATGCCCACCTTTTTCGCCATCTTGTCCCGAAAGGTAATCATCTCCCGGAACTTCCAGGTGGTATCCACATGCATCAGCGGGAACGGAGGCTTGCCCGGCGCAAAGGCCTTCATGGCCAGGTGCAGCATGACGGCTGAATCTTTGCCAACCGAATACAGCATTACCGGGTTATCAAACTCGGCCGCCACTTCGCGAATGATGTGGATAGACTCCGCCTCAAGCTGTTTGAGGTGGGTTTTCTTGGGGGGTGTTAACGCCATAATATTTGCCCATAAAACAACATTTAAAATATACATCCCCTCTCCCCCCCAAAGTAAGAGAGTCTCTATCCCCTCTCCCCTTGCGGGAGAGGGCTAGGGAGAGGGGGGGAGGGGCTAATTCCAAAAACGCGCCATTGCGCCTAAAAATGCTTCCAGCTGATTCGCTGGCAATTCATTGATCCCGGCCGCAGCCTTTCGCCCGCCCCCCGTGGGAAACTCACGAGCTACCTCATCGGCACCGGTGCGGTTATTCAGCGGGGCACGAATACTAACCAGATAGCTGCCATCGGCCGTCTCCGTCACAATGCCACAGGCCTTATCCGGGTTACGATTGGCCAGCTCGTTGCCCAGCACGCCGCTAACGCGGCGGGCCCAGGGTTCGTACGGGAGTTTTACCACCAAAGAACTATCATTCTCAGCGAGCACCGGCGCAGCCAGGCCACTGGCCATATCGGCTTCATAGCCGCTTCGCAGTTTCTGCCAGGCCGGCGGCTGGGAGGCAATCAGTTCCAGCGGATCCGCAAATTTTACAAACTCACGGTAAAGATCTGCCGGGTGGAAGTGCAGATCTTCAACTGTGTCACCGTAACCGTTGTAGTTGATGCACACACCAAGCATTTTAAGGGATTCCGTCTGCTCTGCAGACAACCCTGCCTCGCCGGGGAAATGATGATCCACATAGAATATGGTGCTGCCAGCCGCCAACAGCGCATCGACAGCCTCTCGGTTCTTATCCAGGCTGATATCCAGAATAGTCGCATTCACCGGCTCTGTGGTTGGAAGCTGACGGGCAAGGGCAATATCACGCTTAACCCCGGTAATCAGCGTGGCCTCGGCGGGCTCCGCCAAGCGCAGCTGAATCAGGGCGCAGATACCATCGGCATCGCCGTTAAACACATCATACACATTCATATCAGTTCACAATTTAAAAATGAAGATTTTCAGATTTGGAGTAGGCCCCGGGCCTACTCTGACACTCGCGCAAGGTGCTCTTCATCTACAAAGCTCTCGCCAGATCCCTCAGGTAAAACGAATGTGCTCGCTCAGTTGTCGAAAGTAATCAACGGACCATATATCCAGAACCGATGGGTCCGGGACAAAACGGATAACATCTGATTTGGCAGATTTAACATCCAGATTCTCAATTTTTACTCGCAGTAACTCCAGAAAATCGGCTGGCGCGATATCTTCGACGCTCAGATCGCCACTTTGCCTGGCTCGTTCGAGAAAGTGGGTAAGGTTCAGCGGATAGCCTTGCCGGATATACCATTCAAAATCAAACCAATCCCTCCCTTTAACGCGATTTTGCCACCGGCGGAATAGTAATGCGTGTACCTTGCCTGCGAACAAATCGGGTAACGCAAAACATTTCACATAGAAAGAATAGGGCTGCAGCAAAAGGCGCTCTTCGGTACCGAAGCGCAACGGCGGGTCGGTATCCACCTCAAACTTGATTTTGACGGTTTTGTTGCCTGAAATTTTCAAGTCGTAAAGGCTGGACGTTTTTTTCAGAAACGCTGACTCGATATCTGAGGGTCGGCGCTTCTTCTTCGCCGTAATATCGACATCAAAACCAAAGGCTGCGAATTCCGCGCGAATGGCTTCAAAATAAGGTTCCAGAGAAAATTCCGGGGCAGAGTGCAATAAAGAAAAGTCCAGGTCTTCGGAAAACCGGGGCAACCCGTAAAATATTCGCAGGCAGGTGCCACCGTAAAAAGCAGCTTTTTCAAAGAACCCTCCCCGGTTTAATCCCGCCAGAGCCAGCTCCTGCATAATTTCCCGCAGAGCAAGGCTTTGGGAGTGATCATCCCGGCCGGGATAGCGAGCAAGCATCTGTTCAACGACCGACATTTATATCTTCCAGAAATTTCCGCAGGAGGGTCAGGATCGCTACTTTATGACCGCAAGACTTGTATTGATCGACGATTGCCAGGTTCCAGCCCAGCAGCATATCGATATCCACCCGTAGATCCTCTTCCAGAAAGCTGGCCAAAGCCTGAAGAGAGCCTAACCGCAGGTTGCGAGTCACCAGTATTTTATCGCACAGGGCTTTCTCTGGCCCGGCCATAAGGAATGCTGTGCCATCGTCAGCGGCCTCCATTTGTATGCCAATACGAAAGACCTCCTGCGGCACGTGCAGGTACGCAAAGCGACCAAAGGGTGTATCGTAATTTTTCGAACGCCGTGATGTAATCGAAGTGACTCCGAAGACGCCCTCCGGAATCAGACCATGCCAGGCCAAAGCAGAATCAGCAGATACATAGGAAGGGCCATACAGAAGATTGGCCATTAACGGCAAACTCACGGAACCGGGGCGGTAATCCTCACCCAAGACATACAGCCCTTTTTTCAGCGGCAGCAAAACGCCCTGATCCATCAGCTGGGCGATTTTGTCATTGGGGCGACGGTACTCCCCCAGTATGGACAGCATTGCCCCCCGGCTAAACGGAACATTACCGAACTTCGAAAGGCGTTTGATCAGATTCATTTGTAGATTTTACACACATAATCGGCTTTTTGTCGATTATGTGTTCAGGAATTTACACTGCGAACCACGCTTTGACCGTTTCATTCCGTCGCCAGTGGCTGGAATTTCAGCAAACAAGAGGGGCTAAGCCCCTTCGTTAATGCCTATTTAGTAATGACTCCAAGGTATCAGAGGTCAATATAGCTTCCAGCCAAGCCTCAAGCTCTGGAACGCCGGCAAATTGAATTTGCTCTTCGGCCCAGTGGGGAAGCTCACCAAATTTTAGATTGATCAGCTTTTTCAAAGCGGCGGCTTCACCTTGCTGCATGCCTTGTTCCATGCCTTGCTGCACGCCTTGCTGCATGCCTTGTTGCATGCCTTGTTGCATACCTTGTTGCATGCCCTTTTGCATGCCTTCCGCTCGTAACCGCTCACTTAACGTGGCCATGGTGTTGCTCTCCTGCGGGTATTGCGCTTTATATTGTTCCATTTCATTATCATCCAGGGCTGAGTAGATGTCGATGAAGTCAAATCAGTCAGCCCATTCTTGACGGGTTCTGCGAACAGGCGAGGAAATTGAGGTAAGGGGCTTTCAAAAGTCCGAACGGACCGGGGGCGGGGTGTCGGATTACGCCTGCGGCTAATCCGACCTACAACTACACCGACAACCAGCGAATCTTGTCATTCCCGCTTTCATCGATCCCTACCGCCCAACCAAACGCCCCACAATCTCCTTGATTGCCCGCCTACTCCCATCCAGCGCCCCTGTATCTGGCAGCCACTTGCGCCAGCCAGGCAGCGGCGTTACTTCGTGATCGGTGGCGGCCGGAATCACTTCCAGCCCCTGCGCTTCAAATAGCGCCAGTGAGCGGGGCATATGCAAGGCAGAGGTAACCAGCAGAATGCGGTTAATGCCGCGCCGCGCCAGAATGTCTGCCGTGAAATCGAAAGCCCATGCCCATAGCCAGGCAAGGGACAATACACCCAACAACATAGCCAAACGGTGCCTTCCAGCCAAACCCAGAGCCAACGCCAACAGCCCGCCGAACCCAGAGGGGACATTAAAGCTATGGCAAACTTGGAAATAATGTACATGGTGAGAACGAAATCCTAACGGCTATTCTTTCCCGGGCACTCTATCGCCAGTACCTTTACCAAAGACTGTCATAAGCCACTCAGGCCCGTGAACCACAAAAGGCAAGGACTTTGATTTTGGGTAAGGCCCGGTCCGCCCGTGTCACTTTTTGGTGATGCCAGACAATATTTTCAGGCAGCATGAGTTTTTACCAAAGGCCACGCACCATTTTTCTGTGCGTCAAGCACTACAACCTCAACGATGGAACCATCGGCTGCATAACTTACGTGGGTGTACCAATCCTGTGAAATCTCTTTCTCAATCTGCTTGTTGCTTAGATGGATTGTGAGGATATCATCGGCTTCATCATAGATGGTGCGCATTGTTCTCAGCCCTCCCATGAAAAATGGTGCATTACTGTTTTAACTACCAACAATTTTTCTTCAAGAACTACTGGCGCGCACAACATATTATCAAGCCGCTCCTCGAAACCATGGGCAACCCATAATCTATGCTCATCCTTGTAACGAGTTTGCCCTTCCTCAACCAATACCGCCAGCTCAAGATCCGTTATACATCGAGTGCGCATTCTCTGCATCGCGTGGCGAGTAATTTTAACGTCCCGCCCAAAGCGCTCTGAATACATACAAGCCTTCTCCTTCCGTGGATTAATGCCGATTCAGTAATGAATCCAACGTATCCGAGGTCAATATAGCTTCCAGCCAGACCTCAAGCTCTGGAAGCCCAGCAGATTGAATTTGCTCTTCGGCCCAGTGGGGAAGTTCACCGAATTTCAGGCTGATTAACTTTTTCAAAGCGGCGGCTTCGCCTTGCTGCATGCCCTGTTCCATGCCTTGCTGCACGCCTTGCTGCATGCCCTGTTCAACGCCTTGTTGCATACCTTGTTGCATACCTTGTTGCATGCCCTTTTGCATGCCTTCCGCTCGTAACCGCTCACTCAAGGTGGCCATGGTGTTGCTCTCCTGCGGGTATTGCGCTTTATATTGTTCCATTTCATTATCATCCAAGGCTGAGTAGATGTCGATGAAGTCAATATACTTCAATTGCTTCTCGGGGTCTGGCTCCAGCGTGCTTAGACCCCGGAACGATTTGCGCATGTCGGTGGGCTCGGTGCATAGCCGATGTCCTCCTGCTTGCAAAATTGCGTGGCCGACAAACCGCTGTCACGTTGTTGATCAACTAAGGCCTGCCATTGCTCCTGGGGACGGTATTTTCTCATGGGGATAACCTCGTGCTGGGAAATGTAAGGTTACTGTAGAAAGAAATTCACCGGGGTGGCAGGACGTCTTGGAATGAACGGTTACTGCCGAGCATATTTCCATCTTGAGCATTTTTTTACGGCGGACAAGACTTCGAGGTTGCTTTGCAGTTTGAACTGGACGACTAGCCGTTCAGGACCTTATTCCCTGGGGACAGACTTAAAGTCTGTCCCCGCTTTACTTCAGTTTCCGCCCTCGGGACAGATTTGAAATCTGTCCCAGTTTCTCCTTTCCCGCCTTCGGGACAGATTTGAAATCTGTCCCGGCTTTACCGGCTTTACCGGCTTTATCGGCAGCCAACGGCCGCGGATTCAAATTCCACACCAAATCCCCCATGTCCCCCATTAGGCGCAAAACCCGTCGGTGCCGCTTTAAGAATAGACAGCGCGCTCTCGCAATCAAAGGTCTGGCTGGCGTATCGCAGTTGCTTGATGGTGTCTCCAGATCGCGAATGTCATTAATGCGCGCCTGGCCGGCAATCACTTCGCTGAACGGAAAGGGGGAGTGCCTGTCCATGAAAATCAAAAATCAGAAAGAACGAGCATGCGTCATGATACGTTGATGCGTCGTGGTTACCTCTACATAGATACAGCAAGGGCAGCCAATAGGCTGCCCTTGTCATGTTTGTAATTCACACTGAATTTCGGTCAGTGCTTGACCTCTGACCTTAACCGACTAACTTCATCAACCGTCAAACCAGCAATCTCTGCAATCATCTGATCATCCATTTCGGTGCATGCAGAAGGCTTCGGTGCTCCAAGGCCTTAAGCAGCGATTTTCACTGGATGCAGATTTACCCGTGCAGCCATGGAAACCAAGGCATCAATTGAAAACACGCTGACATGTCCGCGCGCGACATCACCGATTCTTGAACGCTGCACTCCCATCAAATCTGCTGCTTGCCGCTGCGTTAAACCATTCGAGGCAATGTAATTACGAATGCAGTCCATTAGCGCCGCCTTAACCTTCAGCACTTCCGCTGCAGCCGCGTCTTCTTCAATGGCATCAAACACTGAGCCTTTTGTGATTTCAATTGTCATGACAACCCCTCTTTAGCTTCGCGGTAACGTGCAACAATCAAATCCTTGTCGCTCTGGCTCACACCCGACCCATGCAACATCCTTGAGCATAGACTTCCTGTTTTTTTTAATACCACAATCTAAAAGTACAATATTTTGTACCTGCGGGCAAGTAATGTATTACTCAGCAATCACCACTCTCGATTCCGGCTTCGCCTTCAGCGCTTGCTCAAACACAACTTTCAACGCCGCCTTAGCACCCTCATCACCGTGCACCAGCCGAATTTCCCGGGGCGCATCGGGAATACCCAACACAAAATTCAACAAGTCACTTTGCCCCGCGTGGGCAGAATAACCGCCTACCTGATGAATACGTGCGCAAATGGGGTAACGTTTATCATCAAGCTCCACCCAACCAGCCTGATCCGGAGTTCGCACACCCGCGTTACTGCCGTAATTCAGAATATCCCGCCCTGGTGTACCTGCGGCCTGATAGCCCACAAACAACACATCATTACGGGCGTCGCCCAGCATCGCTTTCAAGTAGTTCACCACCCGGCCACCCGCGCACATGCCAGAACCCGCCAACACCACCGCCGGGCGCTTGAAACTGGCCAGGTACTCCACCGCCTCAAGATGACTCGCATGACTGTTAATCAGCGTAAGCTGTTCAAAACCCAACGGGTGTCGCCCCTGGCTCAGCACGTCCTGGGCTTCCGCGTCCCACATGGGTTTTAACTGGCGATAAATACGGGTGAACTCTGCCGCCAAGGGCGAATCCACCACAATCTCCAGATTCTGCCACTCCACACCCGGCGCCACCGGCTCAGCGCTAAACTCATGAATCAGACTTTCAATTTCGTACAGTAAATCCTGAGTTCGGCCAATACTGAACGCCGGCACAATCACGGTACCACCGTCAGCCAGGGCGCTTTGCAACACCTGCTTTAACCGCAAGCGTCGTGTAGTGCGGTCTTCGTGATCCTTATCGCCATAAGTGCTTTCGATCACCAGCCGATCAGCACGTTCTGGTGACACCGGTGCCGTCAGCAACGGCGCGTGGGCAGCTCCTAAATCACCACTGAACACGATGCGTTCGCCCGCTTGCCCCGCCGCAGTAACGTCACACTCTACATAAGCCGAACCCAGAATGTGCCCTGCCGGCTGAAAACGAATGTCCAGTGAACCATCGGTTTCACTGTCTGCCGAAAACACCGAATGCCACTGCCCATAAGGCACCGGCACCAACCGCTCGCGAATTAATCCCAGCACCCTCTCAATCAGCGCCCTATCTCGCGTGAAACCAATTTTCAGAGCGTCTTCCAGAATCTCAGGCAGCATAATGGCGGAAGGCTCAGTGCAAATAATCGGCCCGTCAAACCCTGCCGCCAGCAAATAAGGTATGCGGCCAACGTGATCAATGTGCACATGGGTAACCACCAGCGCGTGGATGTGATCAATGGGAAAATCAATAGAAAGGTCTGCAACCGACGATTTCCCAGCGGCGTCTGCGCCCTGAAACAGGCCACAATCAATCAGAATACCGGCGGAAGGATGCGATCGGTCAGGGAGAATAATGCTTAGCTCGTGGCAGGAGCCGGTAACGCCAGAAACGGCGCCGTGGTGAGAGATGTTGATCATAACAACGTCCTTGTTGCTCAAAAGACAGGAGCAAATTTATAAATCTGTCCCGGGTTCATACACTTGGTTAGCCCGCCACTTTATCAATTGCATCCAAAACCTCGTAAACATTTGTATACGGGTTCAACCGGTAAGGCAGCTCAATGTCAGGTGCAGGACAACCTGCCTGCGCTTGTTTATTGATACGTCGAGCTCGGCTCTTCGCATTTTCAACCCGGTCCTTAGTTATCAACTCTTCAGCCACTCGGGCTTCGCCCTTTTGGTAGTTACTAAACCCGATTTCTCGAAAAGCAGATTTGAATGCCACCGTGCCGATCAAATCATCAAAACTATTTGCTGGTTGGCTGGTTTCTGTAAGATGAAGCAGTAGCCAATACTCGAAACAAACATTAGAAAGTGCTACATGTACGCCATTTCTTTTGGCATTCAACCAGGCTTGCCCGTGATTATCATCGGTGTATTTGGCCGGTGACTCACGGTCGTACATTACCCACACCTGATCTTTCTTGAAATCCAGTGACTTCGAAAACGTAACAGCCTCATTTACCAACTGTTTTGGCGTATTCTTAACGGTATCCTGAAGGGTTACTGGCTTTTCTGCATCTTTCAACCGTGCGCAGGCCGGATAAAACATTTTTATGTACGCCCGAATATAGTTAGGCTCTGTTTTTTTCCCTTCGCAAAAAATATACACCCTCGACTTGACCTGCCTGACAGATCTCCCGCGTTGTCTAGGCATCCCTTACTCCGTATTCCCAACAGACTCAAATAACTCGATCACCTTAGTGGCATCTATCGCGGGCAACCCACCAAGCCGGCCTTCGTCGTACCATTTTGCAAAGGGGCTGGTTGATTTCAAACCAGAGTCGAACTCGTCCAGAGAAACCAACTCGGTCGCGCCGTCTTTCTTATCGGCTAACCACAACTGGTCTTTCCGCATTTTTGAGGAGTCCATTAAGTCCAGATTATGCGTTGTAAATAACAGCTGAGCATGCTGACGGTTTACCTTTGGGTTATTAAACAAACTAACCACCAACTCCGAAACATGAGGGTGTAAACTTGCTTCAAGTTCATCCCAAACCAATACACTTCCGTTCTTAAACACTTGTAGCAACAGGGGCAAAACGTTGAAAAGCGCTCGCGTTCCATGAGACTCATCAGATTCTGAAAACAACTCCTGACCGCCGTCTTCAGTCTGATGCTCAAAATAAGGCTCCAGTGAGAAATCTTCTAGAATCCTGTTCTTAATTGCTTCTGGTAGATTTTTTGGAAAACGCTCTAGCAAATCATCTCTCGATTGCTTTTTAATTAGAACCCGGCTTATGCCGGTATCTACAGCAGACAAAAAATCTGCAACTTGCTTAACAATCTGCTCGTTTTTACGCCATGTGGGTCGGATGGGTTTGATGGGCCGACTATCTGACCCCGGAATTACAAAAAACACAGAGCGCTTGAAAAACTGATAAACCTTACGGATCAGTTCCGGGGCGTCGGGACTATTGCCTGCTTTAGAGAGATAGGCCTGGTTGTCAAAAACCGGAATTTTTCGAGCACCGCCTTTAAAATAGGTGCCGAAAGTGATCTCTTCCCACGTTGAGCCTTTTGTGCGTTCAAAAAGCTTAGATCGCACCTCGCGAGTGGTGCCTTGGGAGTAAAAATCCAGCCGTTCAGAAACAACGCGCAGCGCATCAAGTTCAATCTCGTAAACGTAGCGCACTTTTTCAACCACAAATTCCACAGCAAATAAACTGGGTTGAGCTTTGCGGAGAGTCGAGAGTCGAAACGGCTGGTAGGCCTCGATCGCATCGCCCTCGGAAAGCGTGTGGCTTTGACTCAGAAATTCCAGAAACACTTTAAGAGCCATTAACACAGTGGTCTTGCCTGAAGCGTTTGCTCCGTAAATTCCGGCTGAAGCAAGAATTCCCACTTTTTTGGAACTTGGGTAGTGAATAGACGAAGCAAAGTGATCTGTCTGCTTTTGCGCAAAAAAACTTAACGTTTGCTCGTCGCGAATTGATCGAAAGTTTTTAACAGTAAAGTCAACCAGCATTGCCAGCCATCCTAAAAAGAGATTTTCGCCAATATGGCCGAAAAACGAATATAAAGCAGATACTAGCAGCTACCATCAACGTTGGCGACCGAATATGATCAAGGGGGAAATATTGATCATAACAACCTCCTTGTTGCTCAAAAGACAGGAGCAGATTTATAAATCTGTCCGCATTTCAGTCAACGCATGTAACCCGATCGCCTCGCTAAAATGACGATTTCGGAGCTTTTCATCGTCCGTTAACAGTACATATTGCCCTTTGGGCAACTTGAGTTTGCGGTCAATGGGATAAATGAGTGCGTTGGTGTCTAGCAGGTACTTACCACTTATCTCTCATTGTCCTTTGAAGTTCTAGCGCATCTCTTCCCGAGAAGGCTTTAATCTCTGTGTTACTGAAATCCAGCTCTACCTCGGGCTCACCCATAAGGCGTTCATCGTTTACCGTGAGTACCACTCTGACGTGAGCGCTGTCCAACAGGCGATACTTCTCCGGTAGCTTTACTGTGCCGTTTCGAATATCAGCTTCAAATTCTATAGCGTACATAGTGCAGCCTCCGGCTGTTCATTATTTGAACAGAGTAGCATGTTATAGCCTTTGTCTCCGGGGCAGATTTCAAATCTGTCCCAGTTTCTCCTTTCCCACCTTCGGGACAGATTTCAAATCTGTCCCGGCTTTATCAGCTGTCCAAGTTTCTCCTTTCCCGCCCTCGGGACAGATTTCAAATCTGTCCCGGCTTTACCGGCTGTCCCGGTCCCGGCCACCAACGGCCGCGGGTTCAAATTCCACACCAAATCCCCAACACCCCCATTGGGCGCAAAACCCGTCGGTGCCGCTTTAAGAATAGACAGCGCGCTCTCACAATCAAACGCCTGGCTGGCGTATTGCAGCTGTTTCACCGTATCCGCCACCTCCGGCCAGGTCATACACACTTCGCGGGCCATCATAATGCGCGGGTGTGCCGTGCCTTGCGGATCATCACCAATCAACAGTTCTTCGAATAGTTTCTCACCAGGACGCAAACCACTGAACACCAGTTCAATCTCGCCATCTGGCTGCTCGGCGGTTCGTTCTCGGCGGCCCATCAAGTGCATCATCTTACGAGCCAAATCGGCAATTTTTACCGGTTCGCCCATGTCCAGCACAAACACCTCGCCACCCTCACCCATACTACCGGCCTGAAGTACCAGTTGCCCGGCTTCGGGAATGGTCATGAAATAGCGAATAATGTCCGGATGGGTGACCGTCACCGGGCCACCGCTGCTAATCTGATCCCGAAACAAAGGCACCACAGAACCTGATGAGCCCAGCACATTACCAAAACGCACCATAGAGAAAACCGTATCGCTCTGGCGCTGTGCCAGCCCCTGCAACACCAACTCTGCCATACGCTTACTGGCGCCCATCACATTGGTGGGCCGTACCGCCTTATCGGTAGAAATCAGCACAAACAACTCAACGCCCGCCGCAACCGCTGCCTCGGCCGCGTGCAATGTGCCGAACACATTGTTCTGCACACCTTCAATCACATTGTGCTCTACCAGCGGCACGTGCTTGTACGCCGCAGCGTGGTACACCGTTTGCACCCCAAACGAAAGCATTACCGCTTCACAACGGCGACGATGCACCACACTGCCCAACAGCGGGTGAACACACACATCCAAACCTTCCGCAGCGTTGATCTGCTGAAGCTCGCGCTCAATGGCGTACAAAGCAAATTCTGACTGTTCAAACAACACCAGGCACTTGGGCTGGTGGCGGATAATCTGCCGACACAACTCCGAACCAATCGAACCACCCGCGCCGGTCACCATCACCGAGCGACCAAACAGTGATGAAGCCACCTGGGCGTTGTCTGGCCGCACCGGATCGCGTCCCAGCAAGTCTTCAATTTCCAGATCCCGAATGTCGTTAATGCGCGCTTGGCCGGCGATCACTTCGCTGAATGACGGAACGGTTTGTACCGGCAAATTCAGCTTTTCCAACTGCGTCAGCAACTCGCGACGATTTACACCGGTATCCGCGTCAACCGCCAACAATATGCGTTTGACCCTATAGCTACGCACCGCCTCTTCCAGGTGACTCAACGCAACCACCGGCAACCCTACAATCAGGGCTCTGTGATTGGCTGGTAAAAGGCTGATAAACAATACCGGGTGAAATTCCTCCCCCTGCTGCAGCGCCTTAGCCAGCTGCACAGCCGTTTTACCTGCCCCCACAATGGCCACCCGCTCTTTATCACGCCCGGAAGAGTACTGCACCAGCATACGCATGCTCATACGGCTCCCACCCACAAAAATAAACGCCAGCGCAGAGTAGATCAGCGGAACAGAACGGGGAACAAATACGTTCAGGCCGTAGCTCAGTAACACTAACAGCAACGTCGAGGCCGCAACGCCGGTGATGATGGTAATGAAAGCCCGGTCGCTCATGTAGCGAATAACGGCGCGATATAAACCAAGCCGGACGAACACACCCAGCGTAAACACCACCGTAAGCAGAGAAATCAGCAGCTGAGCTTTGTTTGGTTCCCACAAGGCCACGTCCAGGCGCAACGCAAAAGACGCCCAAAGGGCAAAGGACAGGGCGATGAAATCGGCGGATAACGATATCAGCCGTTTTTTGAAGCGGGATAATCGAAGAAATTCCTGAAACATAATGACCTTTTATCGTCTTGGAGGGTTCGGCGACTTTCAACCCGGTTGTCCAAATGGCTTTTACCAGCCCCTCACCCTCAATCACTGTTGAACAGGTCGCGGGTATACACTTTACCTTCCACATCCGCCAGGTTCTCGCTCCGGCGATTGGCGATGATCACGTTAGCCTCAATACCCTACGCCCGGCTGGCACTTCTAGACAATCCAGAGCCGATTAACCCGGAGCTCCGTGCTGCTGCACTGAAACACAGGAAGCTGGCGCGTGACTTTAAAGACAGAAGAAATTAATAAGAAACACAACCGTCGTAATGCCCCACCACATTCACCTTGGAATGCTTTGCCTACTGGGGTAAAAGCTTCGGGAAATACATTGGTTCAGCGTGTTCCGGTACTGCCCACCGCAGCGGAGAACGGCTATCTTTTGGATCAACAGCCACCAGCAAACCGTCTTCCCGCAACTTTTTAAGAAGACGCCGGGCGGTACGCTCCTCTTTCTCTCCAGTCAGTGCCAGAGCATCCGCTCGGGAGAGAGAGCCTTGAATGTAGCCCTGATACAGAACCCATTTCGCCGCAGGCTTGAGATCGTTTCGAGACACCACGTAGCCCTCAATCCTGTGCTTCATCGATTGCAAATCCAACAAGCCGGAGATGTATTCCACCTGGTCAACTGCAGTATCGAGCACAAAGCGACAGAAACGAGTTAATCCCAGCTCACTGAGTGGGCCGCGGCCATCGGTCTGTCCCTGCTGAACTGCATCGGCCTGAGCGAGATTACTTTTATACTTGTCAGAGTAGATAGCCAGCCCACGGCTCAAACACCAGACACCCACACTTTCCAGTCCTGCTGCCTGGAAGGCCGCGTCGGTCCAGAGCCGGACAATCCGACCATTTCCGTCCAGGAAGGGATGAACCCACAGAAACCGGTGGTGCGCAGCGGCTATCGCAATCAGACGCTTATCGCCTTGGTGTCTGGGACTCTTATACTCACTGCAGAATTGGTTCATCAGATTTTCGAGGTTGTCGGCTTCAGGTGGGAGATGCCGCCCTTCCTTCACACCGCGAGTCCTGAACTGACCGCCCTCTACCCATGCAACCTCACCAGTCTCTGCCAGGTGAACCTTCCTGAGATCCTCCGGGAGGTCTTTGTAGAATCGATGGTGGAGCTCCTTGATGAAACCAACGGACATGACCTCATCCAGAGTCCGCTTTTCCGAGGCAACCCAGTCCTGTACCGCGATGTGAGCCAGAGATTCGATCTGCTTGTCCCGAGCAACGGGGTCTGCCTCGAAGTTGCCACGTTGGGCTTCGCGTATCTGGTGCGGAAGTGTCCGGTTGCCCTCAATCAGGTTGCTGTAATAAGAATTAATGACGGCCATGTGCCGGCGCAACGTATCAGCGGTTTCCGGCGCAAGCTTGCCGGTGACCTGGGCTGCCTGTCGATTAAGGCGACTGGCCAGATCCAATAGACCCGCATCAGTGCAAGATTTGTCGTTCGGCGCAAAGGGCGCGGCGCTCATCCAGGAACTCATTGGCGACCTTCTGTGTGTTTCAGTCGAGACGATTGTCCGGCACCTTGTCCGGGTAACTGTCTGGGCATCTTCGCTTGCAATTTTTAGAGCCCAATACACCTTTAAGCACTGCAACCCCCTAAAAATAGAAGCAAAAAAGAAAATGCATGGATACTAAATAATAGCTCATTGGCGAGCGAAAGCAATTTGATGTCCGGCAATTTGTCCGGGTAAATGTCCGGCATAGAAACGGCGAACGCTTCACGTCTGTGTTCAAAGTTTCACGGTGCTGTTCCGTTACCTTTAACAATACTCGAATCGTACGCGCATCAAAACTATATAAATTCCGTCGCTAACCAATCACTTGTATTCCGTCCCAGCCACCAACCCTCTCCAACAACCCCCGCAACGCCGGGCTAGGGTACTTAACCCCCTCTCATCCTCCCACCGCCGCTTCACGCTTACATGCGCCACCGGCTCCACCGCAGTAACCGTCCGGCCATTACACATTGTCAGAGTCAGTCAAACTTGAGGCTCGAACAAAACCATGACCGAGCAGTAGCTGTGGCAGGAATAATGCCAGCAGCATGCTGAAAACGGCTACAAATGTGGCCAGTATCATCATCGCCACAAAAAATGGGTCAGGCGTCAACAACGCAGCATGCGTCAATCATACCGCGCTGTCCGCTTTCTGATAGAGATCTCAACCACCGAGCTAACATTCGGCTGCGCAGCGACCAATTTGCTGCCGCCGCGCGGCTCTAAACCGCCGGGTGGACCGGGGGTTCTTTCCGGATAATTACGATCCTGCCGTCTTTTACGCTGACATCGATTTCGTCACCGATTTTTATCCCAGCAGCATCCAGAACCTCCTGCGGGAGAGTGACTGCCAGGTCTTTGCCGTCCTTCTCTATTATCGTTTTCAACGCAGCTTCCTCTTTTCTATCCAGTCGAGTGCAGTTTTCCATGGCCGATTATCGTAAGCGCCCGGACAGCACACCTTACAAACTTCAGTATTATCTGATGTGATCGAGATGCATTTTGGCTTATAGATCTTTCACACGGGTCTTGCTTCGCTTATTACAGTCGCCCTGACTCTGATCGGCAAATCGCTTGGCGTGACCAGATCAATCTTTACTTTTAGCAATGACTGAAGCTCATCCTGAAGGCCACCCAAATCGAACAATGTGGCATCGGGTAGTGGGTCCACCAATAGATCTAGATCACTGGTATCAAAGTCATCTCCACGAGCAACCGAGCCAAACACCCGAATATTTGTTACGGGGTAACGACTGGTAATTTCTCGGATTTCTTTTCTGTACCGGCTGTAAACCTTGGAAGCTCTACCCACCTCATTTCACCTTGATTGCTCGCTTCCATTGCAATATTTGGTAACCGTAGAGCGTTCACACTTTGCTATTAATAGCCTGCATCCAGTTGTGGGGCAATAGCTCGGCGATGGCGTTGTTCTTCTGTGTTGGCAGCCGGGTCAGCACATCCTTCAGATAAGCATAAGGATCATGCCCATTCAGCTTCGCTGACTGGATCAGGGTCATGACGGCAGCAGCACGTTGACCGCTGCGCAACGATCCTGCAAATAGCCAATTGGACCGGCCCAGTGCCCAGGGCCGGATCTGGTTTTTCACCCAGTTGTTATCGATGGGCACCGCGCCATCGTCCAGATAGCGCGTCAGCGCTTTCCAGCGTTTAAAACTGTAATCCAGGGCTCTAGCCGTGCCGGAGCCAAGAATAAGTGGACACTATCTTGACGGCTGCGGCGGCGGGCTCAATATGGGATTACCGGACGCTTACCGAGGAGTCTGTATCTCACTCTCTCAGCTGCAGCCGAATTGAACCAACGCCAATTTTAGGCGCATAATTTTGTTAGTATTTAGGGTGTGATTTTGCGGGAGAGCGCTATGAAGAAACTCATGAATGAAGAAGAGAAATCTGCGCGTGATGAATCTCAGATTTTCGATAAAGGGCCACTCACTGCGAAGGAAAACAAGATACTGGTCGACGGAGGAGTAGCCATTCCAATACCAGGACTTATTCGCCACATCGAAAAAATCCTTAACACTCCTGTGTCAAAAGTGGACTGGATTGACCCTGAGAGTACTACCGCTAGACTTCTGCTAACCGGAGGCCTTCAATCAATGCGTTGAACGAATCCGGTCACCCTGACCTGCCTCCAATCACCTAGCCACTCACCGCTTCTCTTTACGGTCTTTCGTCAATCACCCCGCCCTAAAGGGACGGGGTATCCCGCGCAAAATGATGAAATCCTCTGAAGCGCCCTCTCCGTCGAACCAAGCATCCCAGTCTTCTGGGGCAGTGGCGGGATCCGTGGGTCGCTCGAATTTCTTGACTGAACCTTTTAGTTTTTCCAAGGGCTCACACTCGTGAGAGAGCGGCGCGGCCAATTCGTCCGCGTGGGCTCCGTAGGCATCCAGGTTTTCGAGTAGCTCCCGTTCTGTTGGTCGTTTCTTTTTCATGGAACCCCCTCGCTGAAAAAGCCTTCTCTCTAATATATCAGATTCCTTGGCTTTTCGAGGCGTCCAGCAGATCAGCTTGTGGGTTTTCGACTCCATTGAAGTAGTCTGTCCAGATGCTGGTATCCACCAGAATCATTCGGCACCGCTCATTTCACTTAGGTCGCCTTCCCACTTGATCTTGCCGCGTAACTTTCTAATTTCCTGCTGTTTGAATCGCCCCCAGTATTCTTCTCTTGCAAACGACTCACCCAACCAGCAGGTCTCGGTTCTGATGGTACGTTTGATCCAGCTGCTGTTGGATCAAACGAATCGTCTCTGAACTCACGCCAAGTTTCTTTGCGACCGCGGAAAATTCGACCAGAGTATCCGCCACGCACTGAACGTCCTGGCGTGCTTGCGGCCAAGAGGCATACCCAGCCCCCGCAGCAAGCCGCTTCAGCACCTTCAATGGCGGTTGCTTGCCAAACCCAGCGTAGCCTGTCGCATGCTCCCCAAAACGGCCAGGGCTGAAGGTGACATCATAAAACGGTGCTGGCAGCCATTCGCCGTCATCGCTTTGCAGAAAAGCCCAGTTTTTGCTGTGATCATCCTGATTCACAGCAAGCAAATTGAACACCGCACGCCTGAACTGTAGCTTCGCGGCCTGAGCGCCACGGCATAATTGGCCGCTGGCCTTGATCAAATCCTCATAATCCAGACTTGGTGCGCGAAAATCCGCATCCAGCAAGCCACAGGCGCTGTGTAAGTGCACGCAACCGGGCACATCGTCTGTGCGCCAGACCCGGTCAAAACGTTCAACGGCTAACCACGCCTTGGCGCCCGATTTTTCCGGAGCCGGCAGCAACTGCCAACTGGGAGGCTTCAAGCCTGCGCCTTCTGCCAGCGACAGATAAGCCGCCTCACACAATCCTTCTTCGTGCCCTAACGATAAGTTGGCCGAGGTAAATTTTACCAGCCAGGCTTCATCGCCTCCCTTTGCCCGGGTGCGACAAGCCTTGTAGTCCCCGGGCGCAAAATAAAGCTGCGCCTTTGGCCGTGCACCAGCCGAGCTGCCCGCTGCCACCAGCTCTGCCAGAACTTCGCTCGTTTGCCCATCAAACAGCGCCTGAGCATGAAGCCCAAGCTGCGCCGTATCAATCGGTTTGTCATCGGCCTCAGGCACAAAGTCCGCAACCGGCGTATAACTCAGTGCCCCACTGCCGGTGGCTCCCACAAATGCCAGCCGATCCATCGGTGTCACCTGCGCCGGCAACACACCCTGTTGTCGAAACACCCGATCCATCAACAACAGCCCCCAGCCATCGGGCAAGGCATCGGCAAACACTCCGTGCAATCCGCCATGGGGGGCTCGCGGTGCTCGCTGCACGCTCGAATCCCACTTGAGCGCGAACGGCGAAAGCGAGCAGTGTTCAACGAGGTAGTCCGGGGCGTACTGAAAAAAAACCCCTTCGCGGTTCTGAGCCAACCCACCAACCCGTACCTGCTGGCCATTGGCGAATGTGCGCCACACGGTTAACTGACGAACCGACGAAACACTCACTGGGAGAGCACCTCATCGAGCGTCCGCGGGGCCGGTTTTTGTTCCGCGTCAAGCGTCAGACCTTGAATCCGTTGAAGCTCATCAACGGATTGCCACAGCAACAAAAACTGGCGCAATGAAATCTGCCCGGTGGTTTCAAATTTCTTGATCGTCGAAGCCGGCACCGTACTGCGCTCAGCCAACGCCGCCCGAGACCATTTCAACGCCTTTCGGCGCTGTTGCACGTAACCCGCCAGAGCCTCCTGGACATCTCTTCCCGACAACAGGCTTAACATTGGACACACCTATATCTATTAACCAATAAATTATAACATAAAAGATACAGTGGTAGCCAAAACCTGGTCAGTAACAGCACAAATCACGCGTCAGCACCAAGGCACGGATGTGCGCAATGGATTTTAGTCCCCTCAGTCCCAGTCTGGGGAAAGATTTCAAATCCGTCCCCGGTTTAAGCGTCTACCTCCGCGTCAAGACACAAAAGGCAGCCCGCAGGCTGCCTTTTTCGTATCTAGCGATCCATCACCCTGAATCAGTGCTTAACTTGCGAGCGCATATCGCTCACTTCAGCCACCTCAAGACCGGCAACCTCTGCGATCATTTGGTCATTCATTTCTGTTCGTGCAATCAAGTTACGAGCTACTTCCTGTTGGGCTGCTTTAGCGCCCTCTAATCGCTCTTTCTTAACCAGATTTTCCAAGTTCTCTGCCAACATATCTCTGTCCTCCACCAGACTGTTCAGCCGCTCTAACCCTACTTCTGCGCCCAAACGGCTCAAATGGCGCTTGATCCAGCGGGTGATGATTTTATCCACCCGCTCTTTGTTCGGGTCGGCTTCAATAATCTTAACAACCCGATCCACCGCCTGCTGCAGGGCTTCCCAGCTGTGGCCGGCGTTTTCAACACCGAATACGCGGTTCTTGAGCGTACTAAAGTCCATCAGCTGCGCAATCTCAGTCGGCGCAAAGCCTTCAACCAGCTGCTGGACGAATTCCGGATAGCTGAACAGTTCTTTGTAACCGGTGTCGTGATGATTCGTGGCCATGCACTGTGATCTCCCTATCAAGCAAGAATTTACTGTACTACGTACAAATCATGCATAGGAAAGGGCGATGGCTTGGGTGTTGTGGGGCAAACCAGGGATGGCTAGAACAGGGACAGATTTCAAATCTGTCCCTGTTCATCATGGCTAAACCGGGGACGGATTTGAAATCCGTCCCCTTCCCCACTACTCCCCTTACAACCTCAAATCAGCCGCGCCCAATGGCAACACGCCCTTAAGGTCAAACAGAACGCCTTCATCTTTGAGGTAAGCGCGGAAATCGCCTGCCGTCATACCCAAGTACTCATTGTGAGGCACCGCCAGTATCAGCGCATCGTAGTCCTTATTGCTCGCAGCCTCGGTCAGCGAAATACCGTACTCGCGCTCGGCGTCTTCACTGCTTACCCAAGGGTCTGACACATCCACCGAACAGCCAAACTCTTTCAGCTCCCGCACCACGTCAATCACCCGGGTGTTGCGTAAATCCGGGCAGTTCTCCTTGAAGGTGAAACCCAACACCAACACCCGGGCGTGGGCGACGGTGTGGCCCGCTTTGATCATCTTTTTAACCAGCTCGGCGGCGACGTGCTGCCCCATGCCATCGTTCACCCGGCGACCGGCCAGGATGATTTCCGGGTGGTAGCCAATGGCTTGCGCCTTGTGCGTCAAATAGTACGGGTCTACCCCAATGCAATGCCCGCCCACCAGGCCAGGTTTGAACGGCATAAAGTTCCACTTGGTGCCGGCTGCGGCCAGTACTTCGTGGGTGTCGATGCCCAATCGGCCAAAAATCATCGACAGCTCGTTCATTAGCGCAATGTTCAAATCTCGCTGGGTGTTTTCAGTCACCTTGGCCGCTTCGGCCACGCAAACGGAGCTGGCAAACCGGGGACGGATTTCAAATCCTTCCCCTAACTTGGATCACGTCGGCGTACAGGGCGTCCACCTCATCGGCCACCGCCGGAGTAGAGCCGGAGGTTACCTTCATAATGGTGGTTATCCGGTGCTCCTTATCACCCGGATTAATCCGCTCCGGGCTGTAGCCCGCATAAAAGTCCTGGTTAAAGCGCAGGCCAGACACCCGCTCCAGCACAGGCACACACACCTCTTCGGTGGCACCGGGGTAACTTGGGGACGGATTTGAAATCCGTCCCCGGTTTAGGCTTCTACCCACAACACTTGATGGGTCAGGTCCGTCAACGTCTGCAACGCTTCGTCCCACTGCACGGGCGACTCGTGATAAACCAGAGGCCCAATGAACGCTTCGTATCGTTCTTTGTGGATGGGCTCTCTCTGTAAGCACGCCAGCCCATGCAGCATCTCAGCCCTAGGGTCAGTCAGAAATTCCACATGCTGACGCCCGAAATGCTCAGCGTCTGTTTTCATCACTATTTGAATCAACGACTCAATGGGTTTCAGGTCACAGCCAGACTTAAAGATTAAGTGAAGGTCGTAGACATGCCGAATCAGCGTTTTGTCATCTTTACGGGATGAGTCGCGATCCGCATAAGCCGTTCGACGGAGCAAAGCGACGAGTTTTTCACTGGCGGTAGACTGGATATCAACCGATGGAAAATCAGATACTTCTGCGGATTGATTCAACGCTTCAGCGTACAGAGACCGGAGCGCAGTGTTTATCGGAGGTTGCATCAAAGATGACTGAGTCACATCGAGTTTAAGGTGCGGCCTCAGGGCAGGAATCGTAACCTGTGTCTGGGGGTAGGCAATCAGGAACTCTGCATACCGATATTCATTCCGCTTCTTGATACCTCCAGATTCGATGACAAATTGTTCCGATGCTTCGAGCTTTTCCTCAATCATTTTAAGAGTCGCTTTACTAGCGACCCTCAGCGCGCCACGAGACATCCCGCCTGTTTCCGATGCCTTCGGCACCAACTTAATGTCGATATCTTCCGACATCCGATAAGTGTTCTGGTGGGCTTTTGCCAAACTGGTTCCGCCAGCGAAGACTAGGTCAAACTCTATCGGTTTTATCGTTGCCAAGAGCTTCAGCAATTGAACCGCGTAATAGTCTTTCTCAACAATTGCAGGCCGCTCAATACCAAGCGCGTCTGCAACATCCGCCAACAGCGAGGTATCTAAACTCATGCAGCGACCGCCTCAACCATTAGGCGGTAATTTCCGTAAAAAATGCTGCGACTGAAGTCGCCGTAAACGCGAACAGTTACCCGCGCCGGAATCTGGGTAGACCCAGATTGGTAGTCCCGCTCGGCCCCGGTCGGCTCCCAGCGAACGCCCAAACGGCTTAAAGCCTCTTTAGAAACCTGATCGAATCCGCCGGGAGCCGCCAGCATTGTTTTGCCCGTAATCCGGTTAGGGCGCGCCTTTGCGTAGAGACCCTGGCCAATTCGAGCGAGTCGCCCTCGTGCTTCGAGCCCCCTCAAAGCGCGGCCAATCTGATCGTAGTCGCCTAAAGCTTTAAAATCGGACCTTAGGAACACGATTCGCCGACTTTTCCGAATTTTCTCGCGAATTCTGAATTCAAGAGTAGGTGTACGTATCATCGTGACGCCCCAAGCGGTTCATGACTTTACTTATTTATAATCAATAATAGTGAGGCTGTCAAAAGAATACGACACTAATAAATATATATTTTTTCGTAAGTATATGTTTAAAAACACTAAATAGACCATTATTGAAGAAAAAAGCGCCGCAAATATGGGCTTGCCAATCCCAAAACTTCACCCTTTTCTCGCAGGGTACCCACACCGACCAAGGCGTAGGGCGAATGCGGGAAATGGATGGGAAAGGGGACGGATTTGAAATCCGTCCCCTTCATCCCAGCATTGGGGACAGATTTCAAATCTGTCCCCGGTCTAGCACTCCCTACAACCTCAAATCCGCCGCACCCAATGGCAAGACTCCCTTAAGGTCAAACAGAACGCCTTCATCTTTGAGGTAAGCGCGGAAATCGCCGGCCGTCATACCCAAATACTCGTTGTGGGGCACCGCCAGTATCAGCGCATCGTAGTCCCCATTGCTCGCAGCCTCGGTCAGCGAAATACCGTACTCGCGCTCGGTTTCTTCACTGTTTACCCAAGGGTCTGACACATCCACCGAGCAGCCAAACTCTTTCAGCTCCCGCACCACGTCAATCACCCGAGTATTGCGCAAATCCGGGCAGTTCTCCTTGAAGGTGAAACCCAACACCCGGGCGTGGGCGACGGTGTGGCCCGCTTTGATCATCTTTTTAACCAGCTCGGCGGCAACGTGCGGCCCCATGCCATCGTTCACCCGGCGACCGGCCAGGATGATTTTCGGGTGGTAGCCAATGGCTTGCGCCTTGTGCGTCAAATAGTACGGGTCTACCCCAATGCAATGCCCGCCCACCAGGCCCGGCTTAAACGGCATAAAGTTCCACTTGGTGCCGGCTGCGGCCAGCACTTCGTGGGTGTCGATACCCAGCCGTCCAAAAATCATCGACAGCTCGTTCATCAGCGCAATGTTCAAATCCCGCTGGGTGTTTTCAATCACCTTGGCCGCTTCGGCCACGCGAATGGAGCTGGCAAACCAGAGACAGATTTGAAATCTGTCCCCTATCCTCGTTGTTGGCCCAGCTGTCGGTGGCGTCTACCTAGCAGCCGAATTCACCCAGCTCTTTGATCAAGCCCACTACTTTGGTGTTGCGCAGGTCTGGGCAGTTTTCTTTGAAGGCCAGGCCCCTTTGGTTACTGGTGAGCCGTCAGTCAGCCAAAAGGCTCTCATAAGGAATATTCAAGCCATTGTGGAGGCGCTTGACCATGCCCATGGTAAGGGGGCGCTTCTTGTTCAGAACCTCTGAAACACGGCCGCTAGGGCCAATATAAACCTCCAGATCACGCTGGGTGAGGCCGTCCTGGTCCATGCGGAAGCGGATAGCCTCGATCGGATCTGACGCCGGCATCTCATAATGCTGATCTTCGTACTTCTCTATCACCATACTTAAAAGTTCCAGCTCATCGCCTGCATCCGTTTCTGTCCTGGCTCCCCACAGCTCTTCCATCCGCGCAAAAGCCCTTTGAAGGCCGTCTTCGTCACGAATAAGTTTAATATCCATCACACGGTCTCCGCATCTATTTGATCGTACTGGGGGTGCGTACCGACGAACCTTATTCAGGCTATCTGTTTCTCATAATCAATGGCCGCCACGACGCGGTACTTGTTGCCTGCAACGTTGAACACCGCCCGGGCCTCTCATTCAGTTATGATAAAGCGCTTCTTCTATCCTCACCGCCCTGAAGGGACGGTGAGGATGTCAAGGAGTCCGTTGGTGTTACTTGTTAGCATTTTTTTGATGTGCTACATACTCATCCAGTAACTCACGAATCATTTTTTGATACTGCATGTGATTAGTTTTGGCGGCATGCTTAAAATATGCAACACTCTCGGAACTTAATGAAATAGTTACTTTAGTATTTTCACTTTTTAATTTCAGCTCTTCAGGTGAAGACAAGAAGTCAGCAACAAGTCTTAATTCACCAATTGGCTCATCAGTGTATTGAATTTGCTTGTTCATATAATTTTCTCCCTTTTCTCCAGTAACCAGCACCAATAATTCTGATCTGCTTATTTCAATAAGTAAAACGAACAGTTAAAATACCTGAATTTTCTTGATTTAAACCAAAACAAAAATAACGTTTTTCATCTTGGCTATGCACAGCATCTTCGGCGATAACACGTCGCTCATCCTTGAATGCATGCTGAGCATCGTAAAACGATACGCCGTGCTTTTCTTGATTTTCGAGGTTCTTCCCACTCAAAGTTTGATTTGGCCATAAGGAAATTATAACGATAGTATGGGCATATAGCCATACTCGATTTGTGTTTTTATGCTAACGAGATTCTTGGCGGCATCTCCAGAAGCACCCTTGCCAAGTATCAAAAGCTGCCCTACACCAAGCTCTCTCGTGACACGCTGGAGCGCATCATTCCCAGCCACTACCCTCCGATCGACCTCTTCGAACGTGTCTACGATACCCCCGAAGAGCTGGCCATCGCTTTTGAGATCAAGGCCATGACCAATGACCACCTGCTCGATGAAGCTGGGGATTTGCAGTTTGTCGCCCCGGAAGACCGTTTAGTGGGTCCGGGCTCAAGCCCGGTGATGACTACTCCGCCGGCCAAGCTTTTGCCGCTTCGTGTCGTGCTAACGAATCTGACGGACTACTCTACAACTCATTTCGCCGCCCGGGTTACGAGTGCCTTGCCGCATTCAGGCCTATTGCTCTATGTGCTCCCGTGCAAAGCGAGAACCTGAGATACTTTTGGGATGGGAACAAACGAAGAATCACCCACTGGGCAAAGATTTCCGATGCCCACGAAGTTCCACATCTGTAGTGGTCTTCTAAAGCATCCTGACTTCTGTGTTAACTCAAAATCAGTTGGTTCATGCTTTGGTTGGCACTGATGATGGTTCAAGTGCAACGACGTATCCGAGACTGGAGGTCAGCCTAGAAGAAAGTTCAGAAATACTCCCGCAAATCCGGAACCTTGCGGGTAGCTTCAGACTCTAATACTTCATTCACACGAATACCATGCTGGTTTTCCAGCTTTTCTCTCGCGGGTTTTGACAACATTCCATTGGTTACAATAAACGCCATTTCTTTCAGCTGCCCTGGGCCAGACTGCTCCAGGTTCTGCTTAAAATGCTGGCATTCCACCCGATTCTTTCTTGTGTAGGCCAATTGTTCAAAGGCATGAACGATGTCGCCGGCGCCCTTGAGTTCTACCAACGCCGCTACTTTCTTACCGTGACCTTTGAACAGATACAGTGCGTCGCACTTCGTATGATTGTCCGTCAATACACAGCCATCCATTACCATCGCCTTGGCTTCCTCGCCGCGCCTGAGGCTCAGCGTCACTTTCTTGCCTTTCTCTTCAAGGCTAAGTTCCGACTGGCAAACTGGGTAGTGGTTATCCATACGCAAGCATTCGCAGCGCTGGTACGGACTAACATCAATCATCCTTTTGATCCCACTCAATATCACGCATTTTGTCGTAAAGCATATTAATTTCGTTAAAGTACTGCAGCAGCGTGTTATCTATTAAACCAGTCTCCGCATCAATAAGTGATTGGCTGTTACTGCTTTGCATCCGGTATGCCCGCACATCGCTCGCTGCCAGAGGAAGTACGCGGTCTATCTCATCGTCACCGGTTAAAGCAAGGCCAAGCTGTTGGCGTTTCAAGTGGTTATTCAGCGTTTCAACAACAAAAGGACTGTGGGTCGTCAATATAAACTGCGTGTTAGAGAATGTGCGCAATAAATCTCCCAACACTCGCCGCTGCCAGGATGGGTGAAGGTGCAGGTCCACCTCATCAATCATCACTATCGCTTCCGCCGTTAGGGGGTCATCCAGGTGCGGGTTGGCCAGGCCCATTCTTATGCTTAGATCAATCACCAGGCCCAGCAAAGTTTTGTAGCCGTCACTCAACTGCATTAGGTCCAGCGTTTCGCCGCTAATGGTTACCGCAAACCGTAACGGGTTCACTTCGATATGGGGATTGCTAATGTCCGGAAATATCGAATGGATTGCGGTACGAACGGCATCCAGCTCTTTCAGCGTGACATCAAAGCTGCGCTTTTCTTTTTGTAGGCGGTGTTCTTCGTTTTCCTTGTTATAAAACCAAATGAAGGCAGATTTGAAGCTGCTTTGCGCCTCAAGTGCCTGCTTTAGAGCTTCCATTCGCGTATGGGATTTCGGAAAGCCTTTGCGGCGTAGCGGTACCTGCAATACCGCCCGGCTAACACCGTAATAAGCCATCATAGGCAACTCGTATTCTTCGCCCGCATTGAGTCTATCTATAACGGTATGGTCCAGATAGGCTTCCAAGGCCTTTAAACCAATCGATGCTGATGTGGCTTTCGCTGTGGCTTTGCTCCTGTCTCGACGCTTTATTCTGTCCCATTTCAGGCCATCTTCCGTTGTGAGCGCTATCCGAGCATAAGGCGCTGCAACATTATCGACTTGACGAATATCGCCATTTTCTTTGAACGTTATCCCCGCCACCGCAGGCAAGTGGGTGAGTGCCGCCCCCAAACCAATAGCAATACCATCCAGCACAGAGGTTTTACCGCTTCCGTTGTTACCCAGAAGAACTGTGAGGCGGCTGCCAAACTGAACGTCCAGTCGTTCGCAGGCGCGGAAATTTTCGAGGGTGAAGTATTTGAGTTTCATAGCATTCTGTGTTGTGTGAGCAGTACCGCATCATGAACTACTTGGGCTGGGTTGCCAACCAGGCGGCAGCGCAACCCAACAAAAGCATGACCCACAAACAACAACCACACCGCCCGAACCAACCCGTCAGACCCTGTCTGGAACACATTATTCAGACTGACGGCCACTGCTGGGAGTCATGAAGAACGCGCAGGATTTGAATGCAATTCGCGCGCGTATCTTCCCGGTAGATCACGATAAATGGCAAACCATCAATAACCAGCTCTCGCGTACTCTTTAACCTTCCCTGACGTCCGGCGCCGGGATGATCGGGCAAGATCAGATAAACGCTATCGATGATGTCCATCACCACATCGATAGCAACCAGGGAGCTGTTTTCACTGGCAATATACGCTTCAATCTTTTCCAAATCGATGTCGGCAAGATCAGTCCATTTGAGCCGCACGTCTGGCCTCCCATTTGGCCTTGATATCGCTATGGCTGACCAGTCGCCCTTCATCGGCCGACTTCACGCCTTGCTCCACTTCACGAATAAACCATTCTTCCCGTGCAACATATTGCTTGATGGCTTCCGCCATCAACCACGCGCGCGGCCTATCCATTGCTTCAGCCATTTGACCCACTCTCGCTAACGTTTTGTCATCAAGTCGTACGGATGTCGCTTTTAAGCTCATATTAATTCTCCGAGGTTCTCCAAGAACCTAAAATATAGACTATGCTCGAATCAAAGTCACTTGCGATCCAAAAGCTACCGCCCGACAAAACGCTCAACCAGCTCCTTCATTGCTCGGGTACTTCCACCCAGCTGGCTTACCTTTGCAAAAAAGGAGTCTATGTCTTACGAATTGATTACCGCCGCGTCGGTTCACCGGAGAAAGGCGCTCGCTCGCGGGAAAAAAACGTTTGCTGAAAAATACCCAACCAAACGTGCCACTCGATGTCTTCATCCTGGTGCCAAGACGCTGCAACTGAACGACATCCTGCCAGGTTCAAAGCTGTATTTTGAGTGGATCTGCGAAACAAATCCTGACCATTTCTGGCCTACAACCGCCAATAACAGAAGCCAATATGGCTGCCCTCACTGTTATGAGGAAAATCGATCAGAGAAAGTCAGGGCGGGCAAAACGAATCCCAACAACCTCCTAATGGATAGATTTTCAAAGCATTTTTCCCAGCTCATCTCCGCATTTAACAAACAAAACCTCACAAACGTCGACGGCCTGTGAATACTCCCCTCATCATGCTGGGCATTGATAAGGGGCTTCAGACTCTCGTGGCCAAAGCGTTGAGAGTGTGACCGGCATTCTCGGTTTACCAGAGGAACTTCTGTCCCCCGGTAACTGCCCGTCTTTGCAGCGGGTCAGTTTGTGCTTCCAGGCCCAGTATCGGGCCCCAATGTTGTAGCTGGCGTTCAGGTCAGCGTTGTATTGCTTTCCGGTGGAGAAGGTGGCCAGGGCGGCATTGCCTTTGTCGCGGCGAATCTTCCCGGTGCCGTCAAAAGCCCAGGACGATGTCCCGCGGGCGTAGACGTGAGCCACTCGACCGCCCACCTCGACAAACTTCTCCTCGGTCAGTGTTGCCAGGCTGCGATGCAGCCAGCCGTGGAAGCGTTGTCGTAACGTGGAGCGTTTTCTTCCGGCCTTCGGCCGCCAGCCCTTCAGATCTTCGAACACAATGACGTCGGCCCCGTGGGCCAGCGCAAATGTCACCAGCTCTTTCGAGGTAATCTGTGCGATCTGTTTATTGATGTTCCCGATTTTCCGGTAAACCCCTTTGCAGAACCCTTTTGACAGGTTTCCGGTTTTACGGGCCTTCTTGCTGATCAGCCGGCTGCGCTTATCACGACGGTCTATGTCCGCGGCGGGGTGCAGAAATCTGCGCGCCACGACAGTGCCGTTGGAGGTGATAATGCTGGCGGTGGCTAACGTATTGATTCCGACGTCCACCGAGCAAACTCGTTTCTCATCGGGCAATCGTACTCGTCGAATCTCGACGGGCACCGATAGGTGGCAATGACCTCTGGCGAGAATCAGCGCCGGTGATTTGGTTTTACCCTGCAAATGCCGCTGGCGGACAGATTTGACCGACATTTTATGCCAAAGCCACTCACGGCCATCCCATAGCTTGATGTCAACGGACTTGCAGTCCTCATCAAACCTGACCATCTGACCGCGATACAGGTTTGGATAGCATCCAGAGTCTGGGGTGAACATGGGTGGCCTGGCGTCGGCCCGCCGGCGATCGCCGTCGAGCCACTGGCCGTAGCGGGTCAAATAGCTGGACACCTGACCTTTGACGAACGCGATGGCCGCCCGGCGCAGGTAGCTTGGGAATTTATAGAACCGTTTTGAGAAGTAGGTGTGCCGCGGGGAAGGATTCTTTGCAGTTGGATGAATCAACCGCTCGACCGCTGCCGAAAAGCTCTGCGCCTGGCACAGTGCGGGCCAGTTGTTGAGCACCACGATCGATAACGCACGACAATAAGACCGATACGCCACCTGCGTCAGTCGGACGTAGTCCAGCTGCTGCTGAGTGGTTTGCAAGGGCCATTTATCGGTGCGTATAATCGCGTTTCTCATAAATCATATAATAGGTGATCTTTTGGAAGATGCAACCCTGAAAACGACGAACCACAGCGCTTACAGGATTTATTTTCATTTGGTACTTTCAATGAAGTATCGGCATAAATGCCTGTCTTCCGGGATGCTGGACCGACTCGAAGAAATCATGACCGACACCCTCGCAAAATGGGGATGCCAGTGCATAGAGTTTGGCGGGGAGGCCGATCACGTTCACTTGCTGATTGAAACTCACCCTACCGTCAAGATGTCAGACTTGGTGAAAAACGTGAAATCCGTATCCGCCAGGAGAATGCGAAAAGAATATTCCCAGGCATTGGCGCCTTATTACTGGAAGCCTTACTTTTGGAGCCCCGCCTACGCCCTTATTAGCGTTGGCGGCCGAGCAAACATCCAAACACTTCTCCGTTATATTCAGAACCAGGATAAACCCGGCCAGCTGGGCCAGCCGCTTAACTAGCGCATGACGCTGCGCGTTCAAACGTAGGATGCGCGGCTCACTTTGCTCAAACGACCTCTTTAAAGAGCCTGATATAGAAAACTCTGAGCAATCTCGATGTGCAAACTATCGTTCAGCGCTATTAATGGACGTCGCTGTCGGAGCGCTATCTGGATAAACTCCGAATTCTAGAACAGACGGTCTTGAGCACCTTTTCGGTCGGGTTGTCCAACACATAGTCGCGGATAGATTGCCCCGGAAACTCCGCAAACAGATGTGACTTGCGCTGAAACCAATCGAAAGCGAGCTTTTCTTGCCCTGAAGGTGTGGCTTCCACCAAGCCTCTATAGATTCCAAGCAATAGACCTAGTCGTCTTATAGACCCTTCAGGTACGAGCTCTATTTCAGAGAGCCATGCATGAATGTTTTGTACCGATTTTGCCCCTGTCAGCTTTTGAACGTCCTGAATGCTCAAACCAAACTGTTGCTGATTTTCGATAATCCAGCGCAAAGCCACAACGCCATGCTGATTCGTAAGCTGTATTTCGAGGTGTTCAGGAGGTGTCATTTCATTAGCCAAGGGATTGGCCAACTCATCAGCGTGAGCTGTATGTGCGTCGAGGCCTTTGAGCAACTCCTCTTCGGTGATGCGCTTAAAGCTCATGTATTCCTCCAGAACATTCTTTTAACCTAGCATAACCTGCGTACATCCTCGCGATTCAGCACCTCCCCCTCAATCACACTGGTTTCAATCGCAGCGCTGACCAGAAGATCCAACTTCGCTTCGCGACCGAGGCTTGTTGACACCACCGCTAACGGCTCAATTGAAACTGGGGCCAACCACATCCGCATTTTCCTCGAAACCAGTCTGCACGGACTGACGACCACTCAGGTTTGAGGCGGACATCTTCCTAAGAAAAGCATCCAATCCATCCGCTACTGCCATTGATTTCAGATCTGCATCCGATGCGCCATACTGATCTGAAACAACCATCCTGATTTCAAAAATCAGCGGTATAACGAACAAAACAAATAACATTGATGCAGCCGTCGCAGAATTTAATAAAAATATTCGATGTCTTTCTCGACCGCAATGGAATATCACAAAAATCAGGGAAGAGGTTCTGCGAGTTTCACAACAGACAGAGGGATTCCTCCCCACTCAAAAACAGCTTAAATCGATAGGCCTTCGAGGGCTTGTTAACGCTATATATAGGCTAGATCTCAACAATCCATCGTTGGAGCGGTTATGTAATTTATCCCGGCGCCCAGATTTACCAACGCCTCCAGTTCCACCCCACAAGAAAAAACAACATTAGAAATTTCTGTAAAAATCGAGGCCTCGCCTCCAGATCACTCCTACCTCACCGAGCATGGCAAACTTTTATACTCCCGCGGCCTGTACAAGCCAAAGCCGCGCCTTTTGTCTTTGCCAACTGCCGAAATGTCGTTGATAAAAATGACGATCACCAAACCAAAATATGTTAATCCACTTTATTGTAGAAACCGTCCGGGTTCCGGGAAACGCTAGAACCCCTGCCCCGCAGACAATCCAGGTTTTCCTAGAAGTAGTAGACGTAACGACGACACACTACATCAACAACATCATCCAAAACAAAGGGTTGCAATGCCGCATTATTTCCATATATAGTAATTGAAGTCGGTTTTAATATTCGACTACCACGCAGTGGAGCTGGCAACTGCGTGATCAATGAGCGTCATTAGGCGTTTCTCAGGAGCAGCAATATAGTATGAGGTCCACCCTCAGGGTTCGGATCCAACAGTTCAGAAAAGCGGCGTTACCAACCCCGCTGATCCACTCTGACCAGGCTCCCGCCTGCTCCACGTCAGAGTGTGCAGTCGAGTGATACCCCGCCCGGGCCCCATATTTTTTGATGGGTCTCCCCGTGTGTGTGCGTTTCCCAACCCATACGAATCGAGGCGTCGGCAAATCGCCACGCCCAAGGCCAGACATCACCGTTTTTCGGTGTGTCTCCGCCTGTCCCGAATCGCCTGAATAAGGGCATCCAAAAATGTTATCCAAATTGCATTGAGCCTCTCGTGTTTGTTGCCACCACGTGGAGGTTTGCTCCGGCTTGGCCGGGCTTATCCCATTTGCTGTGGCAACGGCATTAAAAGAGATTCAGGTCATGCGAAAACACCAACTGCAATTGGCCCAGTATTACTGGGCCGCGGTCAGCATCGAGCCGACCCTGCTCAAACGACTACTTCAGTTGAGCCAACTGATGGGTCCAACGGGGACCATCCAACAGCTCGACACACCGGTACGCCTCCTCACCCTGCCGGTCATCTACCGAACGGACGACAGGCAGCATGAGGTGCTCAACGCCCCGCAGGTGTCTATGAGCAACAACCTCAGCCGACTGCACCCGCAGAGCCGGGTATTGGTCTGCCGACTCATAGAGCCAGCGGCTCTCCCGATGGCCAGGTTGTATTACCAGATCCTGGAACCCGCCCGACTTTTCGGTGAGATCGACCCGCTCATTCACGCCGCGTTCGCAGAGACCCACGACACTGCGTTGCTGAGAGACCACGTTTTGAGGGTGCGCCCCAACCAGCCCATAACCACCAAACAACTGGTGGAGCTGTGCGGGAGGCGGGTTGAAAAATCCACCATCAATAACCGCAAAAAGATTCTGGGCTATACAAACCCCGCTCGGGGCTGCAAGGCCAAGAAGTTCAAAGAACTCAGCAACGATAGCCATGCGAATTAAAGGAAAAAATATGGAAAAGGATCAGAAACAGGATACGCCCGCGACGCTTCTGCCGGCTGAGGTCATTGAGGATTGGAACCGGCGTCTACAGGCCGCGGGGTGCAGCGAGCAACACCGGTCCGAGCTGAAAGCTCTCATCGAACATACACTCCCCCACCCCAGCGGCACGAGTATTGCGCTGTGTGCAACTGCGTATACGGCATTGTGCAAAAACAAACCCGCAGTTAGCCCCAGTAAGGCCGTAATTTCCTCGATTCTGGCGCAACTCAAACGGGCCGGTCAGCTGGAGACATCAAACCGCTATGTTCAGTCACATCCGGTGGCCGCAGCCATCAAAAAAATGACCGACGCAGCGTCTAGACTTCAGGTTGAACCGGATCGCTGGCTGAGTTTTTTCCTCGGCCTATGCCAGCGGGCACGATATCACCCCGAGCGTCTGAGTCCTGGGGTGTATTATCAGCACACCTATTATGCGCGGGACGTCACGATTTTTGTGCTGCGCTCTCAGACGGTCTTAGCCGATTATTCCGTGGCCGAGGCATGCTCGAAGCTGCAAACCTGGTTCGAACACGCTGAGCAAACCAACGAGCCGTTACCGATCCCGATTGCCAGCGTCAACAACCTCGATGAAAAGGTGAGCGTCCTCAACCGCCTGCTCGATGAGACGTTGACGTTTGGCGTGCCGTCTGTGAAGCGCAACCAGCAGGAGACGACCGACGAATCCAGTGACAAGGTCCGGCCCTCCAAGCGCAAATCAACCCCGGCCAACCCGCTGCCCAAAGAAATCACCGACCTAAAAGCGTCCCCGCCACGGGAGAAAATTCCTCGGCGCCAGTCACTGGCCTACGCGCTGGGTGAGGCAAACGACGACCCACCCCAGCTACCCACACAACCGGCGCAACGTTCCGCCTCGGCAGAGCCGGAGGCGCGCGTGGACAGCGAGGAGATTGAGACAGTCAGAATCGACGCACCGCCGGAGTTTTCGCCCTCCGAGCGCCGCAAACGTTATGGGAACTTGCTCAACGTTCAGGCGGGCCAGAACGCACTCAGCCGCAGTGACATGCAGCGGTTTTCTCGCCGGCAGCTCTCCACCTGGTTGGAACAATTTGTCGAGGAAGAGCCATTAACAGCGTGTTTTTTGCTCCTGACCTGGAGCCTGGGCATGGCGCCAGAACGGCTCGCGGTATTGCGTGTGGGCACCGGCGCACCGATCGAAAATGAGGACATCGTGCTCAATCCCATCACCCACCGGCTAACCTATCGAGTTCTGAATCTGGGCGCCACACCTGACCTACAGAATACGGTGGGCAGTACCGAGCTGCCGGCTAACCACCTCATGCAGCTGGTTCTGCCTGCCGGCCTGGTTGAGCTGATTGCCTCCTCTGGCAACGAGAAACCATTCCAGGCGCAGGAAAAACGTTACCGGGAACTGCGAAAAAACATCAAAAAACGCTTTGGTGCCAACCCCTGCACGCTCAAACAATGGGCAGCCAGCGCGGTGTCGTTTCAGGCCGAGCGTCTGAATACTCTGGAGGCGGCTACCCTGCGCGGCTCCACGGGGTTCAACGAGATTGCCTCAAGCGCGTACCGCACCCACGAACTTGCCGTTCTGAATGCAAGATTTGCCGAGTGTTTGGTTGCTCTGCGCGACTATTGGGACGCCGAGGGCCTGATGACCGGCCCGGGGACGGAGGCGTTCGCCGACCTCGCCGTCATCGGTGTATGTCCCGAGGGCACTCTCGGCTCTATTCGCTACGCCTCACCCGAGGCACTGGCACCGGTGGTCTACGCCATCCGCAACGCGATCAAACAGACCCACCAACGGTTGAACACACCCTACAAGACCAAGCCAGTCCGCGACCTGCTGGCGCTCATCAACCTGCAGCAGCTGAACTACTTTCTAGCTCTGCAGCTGCACACCCTCGGTCGGGCGCTCAACAATAAAACCACGATTGGCTTCAGCCCAGAGGGCCTCTGGGTGTCCGATAAAGCGTCTCACCGCTATCGCGAACGTAAACTCATCTGCGCGATCTCGCCGGAAGATATGAAGAAAAACCGCGGGTTGTTACTGGCTCAGCGCGAGCATTGCCGCGACGCTCTGGACCAACTGACCGAGCTGGCTCGCACACTGGACCTGGACGTCCAGCTCGCCGAGCCGGCAGTCGCGGATCTGCCCTGTTTCGTCGAGCTTTCCCGCTCCCAAAAGGTCGTCAAGATCGTCCGCCTGACACCGGGCCGGTGGCAGCGGGCCATCGACGAGTTTGGACTGGGCGAGGTCTGGACCATGGCAGGCAACGTGTTCCGGCATCTTGCCTCCACCGAGCTCTCAGCTTCGCTGAGCGATGCGGTGGTCGATGAGGTTCTGGGGCACAAGCATCCCGGACGGGACTGGTGGGGGTCGGAGAGCGCCGGCAGCTTCACGCAGCTGACCGTTATGACACCAATCATCGAGGACTGGGCCCAGCGGATGGGTCTGCGAGTAGTCACATTGGATGAGCGGGTTTTCGGAGGGTTTTATGATTTATCCTGAGAGCGTTATCGGCGTAGCCCCGGCATTCTGGGAGCGCGCCCACGCCGACCTCAAGCGGGCAACCCTGGAGGCGGTGATCAACGAGGCCGGTGACACCGATGCGATCACCCCTGGCCAGTGCAAAAAATGCCTGAGACAGATTCATGCGCAAATTAACGGTAACCGCCCCGGCGGGCTCACCGATTCCCAGCACAGTGTGGTCTGCCGGGCACTGGAGAAAATCAACCAAACCGGTCTGATCCGCTGCGCCATGCCACCCGCGCCGGTAAAAGCCACGCGCCCCAGCGTACTGCCTGACAACGAGCGGCAATGGGAAGCTCAAGGTATTGCACGAGCCTACCTGCAGGACACCCACCCCGCCCTGGTCAAACCCAAAACCGCCGAGACCGCGGCGCTATCGCTGGTTTACGGCCTGGTCGAGGTCGGCTATGGCCTAGAGCCGGCCATCAGCATTGTCAGCCGGCTGCGTCAGGGCGATCTAGCTCCCAACCAGAACCGAATACTGCGCACGCCGGTGCATTATCTGGAGACCGGCAACTACGTGCATGAAACCGTACTACCCTCATGGCTGCGTAAACGGATCAAGCACGTGGCCAAATTTAACCTCAAATACAAACTTGTTGCCGGCCGCCGCCCCAATCAGCAATGGGCAATACACGGCCTCGGGCCTGAGCCCACTACGGTAACGGATCAGAAACGCTATGAATGGCGATTTAATCAACTCAAAAAGGTACTCACTGGGCATCACACGGAGCGCTTCTCAGCCTGGGCGACTAACCAGCAGCGCCCCGTGAACACGCTCATGCGCCGATTACCCTATTTCAGCCGGGCCCTGCGGCTGAGAGCACTGACCCTGGGGATGGAGCCGGCGTTTTACCGGCAACTGGAAACCCTGCCGCTGCCGGCCGACACCCCAGCGGGCCTCGCCGATTTTTTGGTGCCCTCCCTGGCCATTGGATACTGGCCGGCTACCCGCTCAGCAGTCATTACACCCAATCACTCACGTGCGCCCTGGGAAGCGCTGACCAACTTGACCGGCACTCCACTGGCCGAACAGGATATCTGCGACACCGTCAGTGCAAGCTGGGCACAGGACGCCAAATTTTTATTGTGCGCGTTCACCACGGCGTTGACCAACCAGTTCGGGCCGGAACGGTTGACACCGGGTCAATTGAAACCGTTGGCAGCCATGCTCCCCCGGTATCTGAGCCAGGCAGAGCAAATAGCGCCCCGCACCGGCGCTGCCTATATGGCGCTACTGTGGATTGGCACAAAACTTCATCACCGGGAAATTGCGGTGAGCACCGCCAAGGACTATCTCAGCCAGATCATCATCAACGGCGTACTGGAGTCCGAAGCCTATTTTGATTTTTCAGACTGGGACGATGAAGACGTGGAAGGCGTCCGGTTACGGGTGATGAACCGGCGCAAACTCTCTGACTCAACCCGCCAGAATCGGCAAGACCGACTGGGCCAGTTTTTGGCTTTCTGTCAGGCCCATGGCCTGATGGAAGAAGCTACTCTGGAAAAAGAGAAACTGAACTACGCACTGACCAAACGGCGTAACCGTGTCTTGGGACTGGCTCAGTTCGATCAACTGCAATACACCCTCACCCACAGCGCGGAACCAGAGGCCCCATTGATGACCACCCTGCTCACGCTGGGCTTCTACGGCGGGCTGCGCTCCGGGGAAATGCTGGCGCTGACTCTGGACGACATCGAAATCTGTGGCCCGGAGATTGATGTGCGGATTCGGCGTGGCAAAACACCGGCCGCGCGGCGCAAAATTCCACTGCACCTGCTCGCACCGCCAAGGGTATGCGAGCAGTTTTTGGCGTACCTCGACACCCGCCTGGCCGCAGCCCGAAAACACAAGGCAGACCCGAAAAAGGTGGCCTTTATCGGGCCCAACGGCCACGTGGAGGGATTCAAGCGTGAGGAGATTATTCCGGCGGTGATTGGGCTGCTGCGGTACTACGTGGGGCCGGAATACGACATGCACACCCTACGGCATGGTTTCGGGACCTGGCTGATGTTACGAGCCTACGCGCTCAAACACCCGGAGTTCAAACATCAATTATTAGAACAACAGCATGCGGCATTTAGCGACGAGGGAGAAAAACGGTTCACCCAGTTATTTCAGTGGAGTGAGGATCAACCGCTGAGACAGGACCGGATCGATCTGTTCATCCACACCCGAAAATTGATGGGGCACAGCCACATCAGTGTGTTACTGCAGAACTACATGCACGGGTTTGGCGTCATTCATCAGTTTTTGATGAGCAAAATGTAGGGACAGACCTAATCGTCGGTTTGGCGGGCCGAATGGTTCAGGTGGAGTGTGACGCCCGGGGTTACCAGGGGGTCGCCGGTGAATTCTATGCCGGCTGACTCCATCGCTCGTTGCAGTGAATGCATCGTTTGAGAATTACCCGAAGGAATGCCTTTCTGAAGTTCATATCTCCGAACTGTCGCCACTCCAACGCCACTGTGTTTAGCAAGCTCAATCGCATTCCAACCAAGCAACGCACGCCCTGCTCGCATTTGACAAGATGATATCATTGTGTATAATTATGATATTATTTATATCATTCCGGTTAGTTAAAGGAGCAGAGAATACCATGATCGACGAACTTCTCGCCTCATTCGATGGGGCCTTCTCAGATAATACAGTCAGAGCCTACCGATCCGACTGGATGCATTACGAATCCTGGTGCAATGCCAACGGCATGCAGACTATGCCTGCCACCGCCGAGAATCTAGCCACCTACATCAAGGATATGGCAACCACGCTAAAAAGCTCAACCATCCGACGCCGAATAGACTCGCTTTCAAGCATTTTCTCATTATCCAAAAACCCCAATCCCACCCATGAACCAGAAGTCCTGTTGGCCCTTAGGCGCATGCACCGGCAGATCGGTCGCGCCCAAAAACAAGCTGAACCACTCACCAGGGAGCACATGGACAAAATGAAAACGCGCTGCAACAGCTCTGTCAGAGGCCTTCGAGACAAATTGATCCTACAACTGGGCTACGAAACCATGCGCCGTCGCGCGGAACTCTGCCGGCTTCGGCTGGAAGACGTCCGTAAGATGCCGAAAGGTAAGTACGCCCTACTCCTGAGATTTTCCAAAACTGATCAGTACGGCGAAGGCACCTGGATTCCCATTTCCGAAACGCTGTATCAACTGATCGAACGCTGGAAAAAACGCATCGGTGAAGAAGAAGGCTACATTCTGCGCTCTGTTGGAAAGGATGGCACGGTGGGAGAGCACCTCACTCCCGGCTCCATCATTCCGATTTTGGTCGACCTGCAGCATCGCGCCAAGCTACGCACCCTACCTAGATTCAGCGGCCACTCACTTCGGGTTGGAGCCGCCCTGGATTTGTTGGACAAAGGCGTGCCGTTGGAAAAAATCATGCTCCGCGGTGGCTGGAGTACCAAAAGCACCACGCTGCGGTACCTCAGTGCCTGGTCAGGGGCGAGCATCGATGTTTACGAAGAGAACAAACAAGCTTGAACTGCTCTGTAAGGTAATTGCAACGCCCCTGTTGCTCAAAAAGATGGGATGAACTCCTCCTCACCTAACCGGCATCTGTGTGCCAAAATGGTGAGGGGGAGGAGTCCATCCCATTGCTTACCATGAAAATCAGAAAGAACGAGCATGCGTCAGGATACGTTGATGCGTCATACGTTGATGCGTCGTGGTTACCTCTACATAGATACAGCAAGGGCAGCCAATAGGCTGCCCTTGTCATGTTTGTAATTCACATTGAATTTCGGTCAGTGCTTGATCTCTGACCTTAACCGACTAACTTCATCAACCGTCAAACCAGCAATCTCTGCAATCATCTGATCATCCATTTCGGTGCGGTGGATCAGGTTATGGGCGATTTGTTCAGCCTTCATGTGCTCACCTTCTTGGCGACCTTCTTGACGCCCTTCTTGACGCCCTGCCAGCATGCCCTCAAGCCGTTCTTTCTTAACCAAATTCTCTAAGTTCTCTGCCAACGTATCTCTGTCCTCCACCAAACTGTTGAGCTGATCCAGGTGTACTTCAGCTCCAAGTCGCTGCAAATGGCGTTTGAGCCAGCGGGTAATGATTCTGTCGGTACGATCCTTATTTGGGTCCGACTGTATGATCGCCACAACCCGATCCACCGCCTGCTGCAAAGCCTTCCAGCTGTGGCCCGCATTCTCGACACTGAACACGCCACTCAACGGTGTCTGGCGCAAGCCTAATTCCTCATCAGTGTAACGCCCCTCGTCAATCAGGTAATAGCGAAGGTGTGGTTGGCTGCTGCAGATCTAAACTGGGGACGGATTTCAAATCCGTCCCCTACTTTGCACCATCTCGTAAATGTCCTGGTGGGCTGACCGGCGGAGAGTAAGTGCCTGTCCACGACAATATTTCAAGTCTGACTGCTAACCGGTATGCCAACAAAGTCATCAAACGGCAGGTTATCTTTAAACACAATCACTGGCCGACGTTTGCTAGTCTGGAAGTCCGAAAAATAGAACTCACACAGCAACACCTCCCCTGGGGTCAGGTCCATACATCGTCCTCGGCCTCGTCTTGCCATTCCTCGATAGCGTTCGCTGAATGCCGGGAAAACGCCATTACCTCGGCATTCGCCTTTGACTCCCCGACCATCACAACCACTCGGGCATGGATATTTCTGAGACGAGCGTACTCCGGGGGAATTTTAACGACGCCATTCTGAATGTCAGCTTCAAACTCGATTGCGTACATACAAACCTCTTCTTGCCATGAGCAACAAAAAAATATGATAGCACGTAGAGGCTGATGGCCCCGTAGAATGTGCGGATAAACACAGTGTAGTTCTTCGACTACAAGGGCACAATCCAAAAAGAAATACGGGTTTCTGACCAATATGAGTGCCTGTCCGCCATGCGTTTGACGTAAAGAACGCCGAGAAAGGAGGGGATGCCTGTCCATGAATTTTATGGATTTGTTCAGCCTTCATGTGCTCACCTTCCTGGCGCCCTTCTTGACGCCCTGCCAGCATGCCTTCAAGCCGTTCTTTCTTAACCAAGTTTTCCAAATTCTCTGCCAACATATCTCTGTCCTCCACCAAACTGTTGAGCTGATCCAGGTGTACTTCAGCTCCAAGTCGCTGCAAATGGCGTTTGAGCCAGCGGGTAATGATTCTGTCGGTACGATCCTTGTTTGGGTCCGACTGTATGATCGCCACCACACGATCTACTGCTTGCTGCAACGCTTCCCAACTGTGGCCGGCATTCTCGACGCCAAAGACCCCACTCAACGGTGTCTGGCGCATCGAACGGGGCAAACCCTTCGATCAACTGCTGAACAAACTCCGGGTGGCTGAACAATTCCTTGTTGCCGATTTCAAGAGCCGGCCGGGGACAGACTTAAAGTCTGTCCCCACTTTGGTGCTGGCTTTACTCCCTTGGGACAGATTTCAAATCTGTCCCAGCTTCTCCTTTCCCGCCCTCGGGACAGATTTCAAATCCGCCCCGGCTTTATCGGCTGTCCCGGCTCTACCAGCTGCCCCAGCTGACCCCGCTTTATCGGTCGCCCGCGCTGCCCCAGACCGCGGACTCAGATTCCACACCAAATCCCCAACACCCCCATTAGGCGCAAAACCCGTAGGCGCCGTTTTAAGAATAGCCAACACGCCCTCACAATCAAAGGCTTCGCTTGCGTATTGCAGCTGCCTGATGGTATCCGCCACCTCAGGCCAGGTCATACACACCTCACGGGCCATCATAATGCGCGGGTGTGCCGTGCCTTGCGGATCGTCACCAATCAACAGCTCTTCAAATAATTTTTCACCGGGGCGCAAGCCACTGAACACCAGCTCTATCTCGCCATCTGGCTGCTCCGCTGTTCGCTCGCGGCGGCCCATCAAATGCATCATCTTGCGAGCCAAGTCGGCAATTTTTACCGGCTCGCCCATGTCCAGCACAAACACCTCGCCACCCTGCCCCATACTACCGGCCTGCAGCACCAGCTGGCTGGCTTCGGGAATGGTCATGAAATAGCGAATAATGTCCGGGTGGGTGACCGTCACCGGGCCACCGCTGCTAATCTGATCCCGGAACAAGGGCACCACAGACCCTGATGAGCCCAGCACATTACCAAAACGCACCATAGAGAAAACCGTGTCGCTCTGGCGCTGCGCCAGCCCCTGCAACACCAACTCCGCCATGCGCTTACTGGCGCCCATCACGTTGGTGGGCCTTACCGCCTTATCGGTAGAAATCAGCACAAACAACTCAACGCCGGCCGCAACCGCTGCCTCGGCCGCGTGCAATGTGCCAAACACATTGTTCTGCACGCCCTCAATCACATTGTGCTCAACCAGGGGCACGTGCTTGTAAGCCGCCGCGTGATACACCGTTTGCACCCCAAACGAGCGCATTACCGCTTCGCAGCGGCGACGATGCACCACACTGCCCAACAGCGGGTGAACACACACGTTCAGACCTTCCACGAGATTGATCTGCTGAAGCTCGCGTTCAATAGCGTACAAAGCAAACTCAGATTGCTCAAACAGCACCAGGCATTTGGGCTGGTGGCGGATAATCTGCCGGCACAACTCAGAACCAATTGAACCACCCGCGCCGGTCACCATCACCGAACGATCGAACAGCGACGATGCCACCTGTGCGTTGTCTGGCCGCACCGGATCGCGCCCCAGAAGGTCTTCAATTTCCAGATCGCGAATGTCATTAATACGCGCCTGGCCGGCAATCACTTCACTGAACGACGGCACGGTTTGTACCGGCAACTCCAGCTTTTCAAGCTGCGTCAGCAACTCGCGACGGTTCACGTCCAAATCCGCATCAACAGCCAGCAGCAGGCGTTCAACACGGTGGCTGCTCACAGCCTCTTTTAAATGGATCAACGCAAACGCCGGCAAACCCACAATCAAGGTTTTGTGGTTGCCAGGTATCAGACTTACGAACATGACAGGGTGGTATTCGTCACCTTGCTGCAGTGCTTTAGCCAGCTGAACAGCGGTTTTACCGGCGCCTATAATTCCCACACGCTCTTTATCACGCCCGGAAGAATACTGCACCAGCATACGCATGCTCATACGGCTCCCACCCACAAAAATAAACGCCAGCGCAGCGTAGATCAGCGGAACAGAACGGGGAACAAATACGTTCAGGCCGTAGCTCAGCAACACTAACAGCAACGTCGAGGCCGCAACGCCGGTGATGATGGTAATGAATGCCCGATCACTCATGTATCGGATAACGGCGCGGTATAAGCCAAGGCGAACAAAGACGCCCAACGTAAACACCACCGTAAGCAGAGAAATCAGCAGCTGAGCTTTGTTTGGCTCCCACAAGGCCACGTCCAGGCGCAAGGCAAAAGAGGCCCAAAGCGCAAAAGAAAGGGCGAAAAAATCCACAAACAGGGAGATTACGCGCTTTTTAAAGCGGGATAATTGAAGAAATGCGTTAAACATAGCAACCTCTTGTCTTCCTGGCGAACGTGCCAAAACTACTCTCGACCAGGAATACGATCGCCAGAACCCTTGCCTGAGACCGTCATAAAAATGTACTTGAAGTACGCCGAAACAGTCAGATTAGCCAGCATCTTGGCGTCTGTTTCTGCCAGCAGCTTGGGCGTCGACATATCAATATCATTAACCTGCGCCAAACCGGTAACCCCCGGCCGAGCGGCTAACACACAGCGCTGCTCGCGCTGCTGAATCAGCTCTTCCTGGTTAAACAGACAAGGGCGCGGCCCAACCAGGCTCATTTCACCTTTTAGCACGTTCCAAAGCTGCGGCAGCTCATCCAGCTTGGTACGGCGCAAAAAATGCCCAAACTTGGTGATAGAAGAACTGCTCGCCAAGTGACTGGCGACCGAGGCTGTATTCACAGACATGGTGCGAAACTTCACCAACGTAAACGGCTTTTTATACCGCCCTACCCGCTCCTGCCGGAAAACAGGGGAGCCTGTGTCAAACAACCCAATAACGTAAAGCACCAACAGTACCGGGAAACCAAACACCAAGCCCAGTAGTGAAAACAACAAATCCAAAGTACGAATCACAAATTCAATCCTGCTGATTGGGAAAACAACGCTGAAGGCCCTGTTTTACAGTAAGCGGCGGCGTCCAGTTTAAACACTTTCGGGTGTGGCTGATATCAATCTGCAGAGATCCCAATAAACGCTGAGCCATGGCTTTTTTTCCCAGAAGCGTAGCGCCAAACTGCAACCAGCCACCGGGAACCGGGATTAATCGCGACGGTTTGCCCATGGCTTCTGCGACACCTCGCAATAGTTCTGTTGTCGAAAGATCTTCACCGTCACTCACAAGAAACGTCTCGTTTGCCGCGCCGGGGTGATCTATGCAGGTGATGATTAAATCGACGAGATTGTCCAGAGCCACAAGCGAACGTTTGTTATCCACTGCACCCAGTGGCAACGGTAAACCTTTACCAACCAGCTTAATCATGCTGGCAAAGTTGCCCTTTACACCTGGGCCATAAACCAGAGGCGGGCGAATGACGACGACTTCCATACCAGTTTCGGCGGCAAGGTCGCGCAACCCCTGCTCTGCTTCGTGCTTGGAGATGCCGTAGAAGTCTTCTGGTGACGGTACATCGTGTGAGAAGAAGGGCTGGCCTAACGCGGTTTGCTCACCGTTTACTTTGATGGAGCTGATAAATATGAATCGCTTCACACCAACCGCGGCAGCTTGGCGAGCAAAATTGAGGGTGCCCTTCACATTCACGTCCCGAAAGGCCGTTAACGGATCACTCTCGGTGTCGCTCATAACGTGCACTCTCGCCGCAGCGTGAACCACCACAGATATATCGTCAAAAAGGGTATCTAGGGCGGGCAAGTCTGAAAACGATGGGATTTCTAAAACAGGATAGGATTTTTCAAGGGCTGCTCTCGAAACCCCTGTCACGCTGTAAACGTCATCATCAATGCAATCTGCCACGCGCTCGCCAACAAAACCACTGACGCCAGTTATCAAAATTCGACTGCGACTCATTCGTTACTATCCTTTACCAGCATCAAACCATGCAGGTCCTGAATAAAATTCTCAAATCCCAGCCCACTTTTCAGTTCGGCGCGATCCATGTCGAAACCGGCTTCATCAAATTGTCCGGTTTCAATAGCCCGGTAAACTGAAACAATCATTTCAACGGCGGGTTCAGCACACACACCCAGCTTTTTATCAGCCACCCACACCGCAACGCTGGTCTTCTCGCCACAAATCGCAAGGATTTTTGCGCCAGAAAATACGTATGAAGAAGTTTTGCTCGGAAAAGCGTAGCGCGTGACCTCATCCTCAATCGGCAATAACGCCCACTCGTAAGTCGCATTAAGCTGAGCCGCCTGAAGCGGCGTCACAAGTCCGAGATACGTCACTTTTCCATATTTCTCGGACAGTGCTTTCAGATCTTTGGCAAACACTCCGGCGCCCGCAAACACAAATTCTAGAGTGCCACCACCATCGAGGTATTCGGCAATGGCGTTAATAACAAGAGGAATACGCTGCAAACGACCTGCATTGCCACAGAAAGAAAACCCTGGCTTTTTTTGGCTCGGGAAATCTACCTCATCGAACGACACAGCCGGATTTGCCAGAACCCTTATTGGCGCCTCTGTGCCGGAGCGCTGTCTTATGTGATCAGCCATCTGCTCCGTAATCGTTATTAGCTGATCAGCCCGGCGCATTGTTAAACAGTCCACCTTGCGCAGAATGTCATACACAAAACTATTGAACTTAACGACAACATTCGTCGCTTCAGGGTGAATATCTTGCAGGTGATACACAAACTGCGCCTTAAATACTCGCGCATAAAGCATCACTATGAAAGGCACTAGGATAGGGGGATCAGTTGATACGTAAACTCTTTTAGGGCGCTGCCACAGAAGGACACCAATGACCCAAAGCATAAAAAACACAGTATCAACCATTCGCAGAAACAAGCCGCTGGAAGAAGATGTCAGTGCTTTGCACGGAAAAAACTCAACTCCGTCTCCTCGCTGCGCTTCTTTGAGCTTCTCCCGAATACCCACGTGATCCTGCATGATGACGCCCACCTTGCATTCGCTTGCGGCCTTCTCGGAAAAACGAAGCAGCGCTTCTCCGATCACGGGGTAAATCGGCCAAAAACTCCGATTGATAACAATAATATCCATTTTAAATCGACGCATTCAGTATTTTTTCCAGACCACACGGTTCACATAGTCGGTGTAGCTGTGAATAATGCGAACCACCTTGTCAGATACATTCGGCATGCTGTAGTCGTCAACCAATCTCAGTGTCCGTGCCGAATCACCGCGAGCCTGAGTCTCAAGAATCACAAGCCCCTGTTGAACCCTTTCAGCGTCCAGGCCCACCATCATGACTGCTGCTTCCTCCATGCCTTCGGGCCGTTCATGGGCCTCACGAATATTCAAAGCCGGAAAATTAAGAATAGAAGATTCTTCATTAATGGTGCCGCTATCAGACAATACCGCCTTGGCAGAAAGTTGCAGCCTTACGTAATCGTGGAACCCCAGCGGCTTTAATAGCCGAACCTTTGGGTGGAACTTCGAGCCGGCGGCATTGATGCGATTCTGGGTACGGGGGTGGGTAGACACAATCACCGGCAGGTTATAGCTTTCCGCAACGCTGTTCAGAGTCTCAACCAACTTAGTAAACGAGCGCTCTGACTCAATATTCTCTTCACGGTGTGCGCTAACAACAAAGTACTGCCCGTCTTCCAGCTCCAACCGTTGCAGTACGTCCGAGGCATCTATCTGGGAGCGATAGTGATTTAACACTTCAAACATCGGGCTTCCGGTTTTGATCACCCGATCCGGCGGAATTCCCTCACGCAGCAAATAATCCCGTGCAATGGTGCTGTACGTCATATTAATGTCCGACGTATGGTCAACAATACGGCGATTGGTTTCCTCTGGCACCCGTTGATCGAAACAGCGATTGCCTGCTTCCATGTGAAAAATGGGAACTTTTCGACGTTTCGCAGGTATCACCGAGAGGCAACTGTTGGTATCACCCAACACAAGCAAAGCCTCTGGCTTGACGGTTTCTAACACCTCGTCTACCGACGAGATCAGATTGCCAATTGTGTTCGCAGCACTTTTGCTCCCGTCAGCACTGTTCAAAAAATAGTCCGGCTTACGAATGCTCAGGTCGTCGAAAAAGACTTGATTCAGTTCGTAATCGTAATTCTGGCCAGTGTGGACGAGAATGTGCTCACAGAACTCATCGAGCCGGGCCAACACACGAGACAAACGGATGATCTCGGGGCGAGTGCCCACAACCGTCATTACCTTCAGTTTTTTCATGGCAAATCGCACTCAATTATTTGTTGGTCAGAACGAATGGAAAGGCAGTGAACTATTAAAGAGGACAGGCAAAGGTATCAGGCTTTTCCCGATCAAAGATTTCGTTCGCCCACAGCATGACCACCATTTCCGTGTCACCAATATTGGTAATATCGTGGGTCCAGCCTGGCACCGTCTCGACAATTTCGGCTTTTTCACCATCAGTAACCAGCTCGTACTCTTCGCCTGTCTGCATATGACGGAACTTAAATCTGGCAGAGCCTTTGATGACCAGGAACTTTTCTGTTTTCGAATGGTGGTAGTGACCTCCACGCGTAATTCCAGGATGCGCTGTAAAATATGAGAACTGCCCACAATCCGGCGTTTTTAGCATCTCGACAAATACGCCACGGGCATCGCCGTGCTGTGGGATTTTATAGGAAAACTGCTCCGGGCGCAGAAAGCTCAGGTAAGTTGAGTGCAAAGCCCGCGTTAGCCCAGCCCCCACCCTGCCAGTCACCAGAGTCTTCCGGCTTTCACCAAACGAACGTACGGTTTCGGCCAGCGCACCAACCGTTGAGTGATACTGAGGCTGAACGTGCTCAAAACCGTCCGCGTCGTGATTTGTAGCAGCACCCTCCATAATCTCAATAAATCTTCGGATTACATCATCCACATACACCAATGCGATCGGCGCGGCGGAATCATTAACCTGAATCGAAAGCCCTTGTGCAATGTTATGGCAGAAGGTGGCGACAACCGAATTGTAGTTGGGCCGGGACCACTTACCGAAGACATTAGGCAACCGAAAGACATGCACGGGCACAGAACCGCCGTCCCCGAGCGCAAATATTGCATCCTCCGCATCCCGCTTGCTATGCCCATAAGGGTTATCAAGTGCGGCTTGGATAGAAGAGGAAAACACAACCGGAACGCTCTTCTTTCGATTACCTCGCCTTTGGGCAAGTAACTCGCAAAGGCGCTGAGTAAACCCCGAATTACCCTTCTGAAATTCTGCGGGATCCTCCGGGCGATTCACACCGGCCAGGTGAAACACAAAATCTGCCTCGGAAGCCGACTTCTCAAGATCTTCTTCAGAAGAGCCACGGGTTATTGGCAGAACCTCCACATCTGGATATTCCGCTAGATGCTGGCGGAGGTTTCTGCCAATGAACCCATTCGCACCGGTAATCATTACTCGCATAAAGTCAGTCCTGAGGCTCTACCTGTTCACCACGGACGATAGCCTGAACGAAATCCAGTTTCATCAGTAGTTCCTGCATACCCACCTTGTCCAAGCGAGTTGTATTATGGGAATTATAATCTACCGCCTCAGAAATCTTCATTTCGCCTTCTTCAACAAATTTCCCGTAATTGAGATCTCGTAAATCTGGCGGGATACGGAAATAGTCACCCATATCCTGTGCTGCGGCCATCTCCTCCCGGCTAAGGAGGACCTCGTACAATTTTTCGCCGTGACGCGTCCCTATCACCCGCACTTCGTGCTCAGGTATCTTCAATAAATCAGTGACCGCATAGGCCAGTGTTTCAATCGTCGCGGCGGGTGCCTTCTGTACATAAATCTCGCCCGGACTGCCATGCTCAAATGCGAACAGCACGAGATCCACGGCATCATCCAGAGTCATCATGAAACGCGTCATGTTGGGATCGGTAACTGTAATAGGTTGCCCGGCGCGAATCTGGTCAATGAACAGCGGAATCACAGAACCACGGGAGGCCATCACGTTGCCATAGCGCGTTGCACAGATCACCGTACCGTTACTGCTACGGGATTTCGCCACTGCCACCTTTTCCATCATGGCCTTGGAAATGCCCATGGCATTGATGGGGTACACGGCTTTATCCGTGCTGAGGCAAATTACCCGTTCAACATCGCAATTGATCGCCGCTTCCAAAACGTTTTCCGTGCCAAGCACGTTGGTTTTGACGGCTTCCAGTGGGTGAAATTCACAGGATGGAACCTGTTTCAGCGCCGCAGCGTGAAAAATAAAATCAACGCCACGAACCGCATTCAGAACAGACTGATAATCCCGTACATCACCTATGTAGAACTTCAGCTTGGGATTATTGTAGCGCTTGCGCATGTCGTCCTGCTTTTTTTCGTCCCGGCTGAGAATACGGATTTCCGCCAGATCCGACTCCAAGAAACGACGTAGAACGGCGTTACCGAAAGAACCTGTTCCACCGGTAATCAACAAAACTTTATTTTTAAACAAATCTGAACCCTCTGACTACTTTAGACTGGTAAACAAAACACGATTGGCTTCTACATCATCATTATCAATGACAAGTGACAACGCCCTTTGCTGTATTTGGAGCTTCCTTTCGAAACGTTCACTAGCAGAAAGACGACCCCAGGCATGAATTTCATCAACAAACTGATTCATCTCAGACAAGGGGATGACGCGTCCAATATTTTCATTCTCCAAATTTGCCCATGGCGTTCGATCACTGATGAGCGCAAAAGTGCCGCTGAGTAACGATTCCGCAATGACGTGGCCATAGTTTTCCCCACGAGTCGGGAACAAGAAGATGTCAAAATTTGAGAAGGTGTTTTTAACATCTCTAGGGTACAGCTCGCCACCGTAGCTCCATGAAACATGATCAGGCAGTTTTCCCAGAAGTTCTTCACATTTGGCCCAGTAATTTGGATCCTCCTTAAGGCCAAAGATCGTGAACTCCAAAGGCCTCGCACACCGCTCAAGTATCTGGATAGCGTAATCAAGATTTTTCATAGGCACGAGCCGGGAAATAAAACAAACCTTAAGCGTTTGACCCCCAGTTTTGCTAGCCTCTATCGGTTCAATAACCGGCACGGAAAGATCAGGCAGATCCTTGCCAACCACAACCCGTGACTCCTTACCAAGAACAGATAAAACATCATCTTTCTCGACTTCAGTAGACGCGTGAAATAAAGCATGCTTGAAGAAATTTACCGAATTAGCAGCTCTTATATAGGCCGTTTTCTTCAATGCCTTTAGTTCAAGTGCACCGGGAGAAAACTCTCCCCGAGGTGCTATAAGCAGATGCGCCCTTGGTTTGATCCAGTTAAAAACCAGCGTCGGTAGGATAGAAAACCGAAACGAAAAAACACTGTTCAAATAGATAGTATCATAATCATTGTCACGCATAATATTCTTCAACTTTGAGAGCGTGACGCTTTCTGGCGGAAGATAGATAATTCGCGCCTTACCGACCATTGTCCACTGGTTAGGTACCACATTTCTGTAAGGATGTTTATCACCAATATCGCGATCAAGAGTTACAATTGAGAAATTGATCTCATCGCCTAATACTTCAACGATATTTTTTATAGATTGGAGTGGGCCTCCACTTTTGTAACCCGGAATATAGTGAGACAGAAAAATTAAAATTTCCATTTTAAAATCCTTCAACATTGCCCCTACGGCGCCCCCACCCAGCAACTGCGCCTGAAAACAAAATTAAAACAAGCAAGCCCATGCCTCCAGGTGAAAAAAGCATGGCTTCTCCCATATTTAGTAAATAGAAAACTAAAACCAAAGAAAATGGCTCAAATCCTATCTTGAAACTATGATATAAAACGACACCCAACATCGCGAGCACAAAAAAACCTAAAAAAACGCCTAGTTCCTCAATTACTGCAAGAGGAAGTACACCTTTTTCAACAGGGGCGCTCAATGGAATGCCTAGAATTGGATCCCTCTTAATTTCCATATCGTTTGGAATTGAAGCAACACCAAAACCAATACCAAAAAAGGGGCGCTCAATAATATTACTGAACATTCTCGCGATCAAAAAACCTCTTGATGCCTCATAACCCTCTGCCACCCCCCCAACTCTACCGTCCCGACCACCCTTGGTCATATACTCGTCGAATTGGGATGAAACCATCGGAAAACTCAGGCTAAGAATGAGAAATCCACCCAGAATAACAAATAAACTTGAAATAGAACTTACTCCGGGGAACGAAATCTTAAAACGCATTGCATTTTTGCTAAGATAAATAAATAAGGAAAAGCTAAGGGCTAGAACTATTGCTACACCAGCCGTACGTGCCTCGCTTAAAAAAACCAAACTCAGGAGAAAGATAAATATTGCCCACCACAAAAAATTTTTCTTATTCATCAATATTTTCGAAAACACCCACACACTCGAAATTGCCAAAGTAACACCAAAAACCTGAGGCTGATTCAGAACACCTTGAAATCCGGACCCATTTGCCAAATAACCAACAGGCAACCCTATAAAAGCAGCGCTCAAAAAGCTTATCAACAAAAGAAGATAAAAAATATCTCTAAGCGTTTTCTCTCTGCTTTTTACACTCAACTGAAACCAAGCAGCGACCAATGAAGAAAAAACCAAAGCCCATAACGAAATCTTTAAAAATGATAATAACTTATAAGGACTCAATACTACCGAATGAACGGCAACAATTAGGGAAATAACGATTATAAAAAGAATCTTTTTATTAATTTTTAAACTGTCCCGCACCGACAATCCTTGTAAAAAACTCGAGCGAGCAAGAACTGAAAGCGCAGATAAGATGAATACGAAATACTTCCCAGCCGTAACATGGCCACCCTCTGGAGCAATACCTGGATTTAGCATTACAAAAAGCCACACAAAGAACATGGAAAGGATAACTTGCTTGGGGCCAGCTAAAGAGTACACACCCAGAATAACAAATGAAATAAGGGCAAACTGAGGCGACGCCAGCCTTAAAACACAAGCCACAGCCAACAATGAGGTGATAAGAATTTTTGAATTACTCATTTATACAACTCTTAAATTTTAAGCTATATTTCATCGCAAAGTAGAATTTTGACGGGAGGTTAAAAACCTCGAACCTCTCGCTTCAATTATCGACCTCAATTAACACAAATTTCACCATTTTAAAAAGCTTTCAACGCGAGCCAATAACCATTTAAAAATTAGGAGAGGTGTGATTACCTGCAGATGTACTATAAAACCACTCTAATTCCGACACCTAAAATCCGAGAATCAGCGTCATTGTATTACAGAATTTTCATTAATCACGTTTTACAATGGCCACCATATTATTAGCTGTTTCTACATCCAAATGCGCTTCATTCAAAAGGTTCAAAGAACCTTTATGCGTGCTCATCCAATATGCTTGGACAAAGCATTGATTATAATCATTAATATCTTCCGCGCTTCTCGACAAGCAACTACTCAATACTGAGAAAATGTCTTCTCTTGACCTCAGTTTAAGAACGCTCTTGTGAAATTCATAAAAAACTCGACCAATTAAAACTACAGGCTTTTCTAACAGAAGTGCTTCGTAACCAACAGTGCTGGTTAAAGTAATAACTCCAACACTTTTCTTAATCAACTGCTTTGTCGGTTCATCTGGAGAAAGCACTTTTACATTCGGAAGGCGCTTCAAGTCTCTATAGAACTTGATGGACGGAAACCCCCATGCACTTTTATGGTCCTTCACGAACAGCATTGCTCCCTCGGGCAAATTGAATGCTATCGATTTAATTACCTCATATTCATCTAAATTATTTCCGGACAGCACCGAAGTCGAAGACTCTGGATGAAAGTGCAAAGGATATAAGAAGAATTTGGAACCAACATTGTATTCGTCATAATGTCTCGAAATAAAACTACATTTTAACCTTCGGAAGAGATTACGAAAAAAAAGATTGACGTGTGTCTTAAGCGGGCTTCCTACCTGGAAGTCCCAGTCATTTCTTCCTGAGAAATAGAATAGCAGTTTTAAAAGTTTCAAAGCCTTGTCTCTATTTAAATACCTATCATAAATACCAATCTTGGATAGATTATTGATACTCATGTAATCAGGCTCAATAGCCTCTATGCCTTTAATATATTCTTTTACTGATTTTTTAGTTTCGTCATCAACCTCTAATTTACCGTGCTTAATTTTTTCGAAATTATCCTTTATTTTTTCGAAATCAAATGGCCCTTTGCTTATCTCAAATCTTCCTGGCAACCTACTCGTCGAAAATCCTACATACTTCTTTCCTTTTCTAGAAGCGACAATATATGCGAAATAAGCGAAGGTGTTTGATACATTTTCGTAAAGGATGACTTCAACCTGATTCTCATCTATAATCTTCTCGAAAAAAGTTAGCAATGCGCTCTTTAGTTTCCTTAAATAATCATTACTAAATTGGTTCTTATTCCATATTTTGTATGCTTCTGCCCTCTCAAAATCAGATAACAAGGCATAGTTGAGATTATAATCACTGTAGCTTTCCAAGAGACTTTCATTAGTTTCATGAACAGACGCAAACTCAGTAAATACATAAATATAGTCGGAAAAGTCATCGACATGATTATTTAAACGTGAGTATCTACTGTCCACGGCATAGACAACGGTATCACCCTGGCCCGAAAAGATTTTCGCTAACGAATTAAAGAAGAAATGATAATTAGGGGCACTGTTGGATAGAATAAGAACTGACATTAATTAATCCAATTTCATTTAACGTTTTCGTTTTTTACTGGTGTATTCTTTTTTACTTTTTTAATCACATTGCGCCCTATTATTTTAGAAAGGTTCTTTGGAGCAATCCCATACCCTGGCCGCACACTCCTCACACAATCTTCGGTAATAACCTCACCCTCTTTCATATCCCTCACAAAGTACAATGATCGCCGAAACTGCACATTGCCCTGCTCACTGGACTTCCGCCCGTAGTCCACCTTACCTAAGGCTCTCCAGGCTGTTTTGCTGTCACGGCATAGAGCTGCCAGATCGGCTGGCTCCAGAGAGAAACTGTCATCCGGACCCCCACCGTTCCGATCGAGAGTAAAATGCTTTTCAATAATGGATGCGCCCAGTACAACGCTGGCGATAGCAGTAGTGTTGTCCAGGGTATGATCGGAAAGGCCCGTTACCAGACCAAAGCGTTCGATCATATCCGGAATGGTTCGGAGATTGTAGTCCTTCGCCGGCGCTGGGTAACCACTCACGCATTGAAGGATGGCCAGCTCTTTGCATCCACCTTCCCGGGCAGCGGCGATAGCCTCCTCAATTTCTTCCGCATTGGCCATACCAGTGGAAATAATCATCGGTTTGCCGGTCTCGGCCACATAGCGGATCAAAGCCAGATCCACCGCCTCGAAGGAAGCAATCTTGTAAGCCGGGGCATTCAAATCTTCCAGGAGATCCACCGCTGTTGTGTCGAAGGGTGAGCTGAAGATAGTAATACCTAGTTTCTTGGCGTGCTGAAAAAGCGGCTCATGCCATTCCCATGGCATATGAGCCTCCTCATAAAGCTCATACAATGTTCGGCCATCCCATAATCCGCCTTTAATCCTGAATTCTTCAGCATCAGAATCCAGTGTAATGGTGTCAGGCCGGTAGGTTTGAAGTTTTACCGCATCTGCACCAGCGTTGGCTGCTTCTTCGATAATTTTAAGAGCAGTCACCATCTTACCGTTATGATTAGCGGACAGCTCTGCAATGATGTATGGGGGTTCTCCGCTTGAAATTTCTCGACCTGCTATGACAATTTTGGGCTCATTCATCGCTACCGTCCTCCACTTTTAACTCCCATTCGTCGTCTAGTAAGCCAAAACACACGATATCATGGTAAGAATTTCCATCGAAATGTTGGTCTCGCAAACGGCCCTCAAGCGTAAAACCCAAAGCCTTATGAAACGCTACTGAGCGCTCATTGAACCCAAGTGCTTGGCCGCACACCTTGTGAAGGCCAAGTTCATCAAATGCAAAACCAAGGGCTTTTTTACCCATCGATTTGCCAGCTCCCTTATGTGCGTTCGGAGAGAGATAAAACCCCCAGTCGCCGATTTTCTGGCAGCTACCACAGGTAATGTTCACAAATCCGCAAGCGTGGCCGTGATGCTCATAAATAAGAAGGCTGACCAATGGGTCATCGCTTACCTTGGCAAACCAGTTACAATGCTCATCCAATCCGATTTCATGATTGGTATACATAAAACGGCGTACCTCAAAGGCATTCCGCCACTGCAATACTTGTCCAAGATCCGACTTATTCATACATCTTAATCTATGCGATGACATTCAATACATATCCTTGCTTGATGCCATGAAGCGAACAACGCTGTTTACGCCGATACCTGATGTTACGCTCGCTGCGAGATGGCTCATATGCGCAAGAAGGTTCGGCTCACTCACTTTCAGGAGCGCAGAGGCTAAATCCGTTTTCACCGACTCCCCCCTCCCAACAATCATTGCAGCGCCGGATGCCTCTAGAGCTTCAGCCCCTGCAACTTGGTTTTCCGCCAATATGATAAGAAGCGCGGGCAGACCAAGACAGCAACGCTCCCAGGATGTGCCACCTGCTGCGCCAATGGACAGATCTGCCAGAAACATCCGATCTGCCATATCATGAACGTTTACGCTCACTGTGGCCCTGAAAGGCAACTGTTCGGCCTTCCGCCGAACGTCCTCAAGATGCGGCGCGGCAGAGCCCATAATAACCTCCAGCTCTGTACTGCTCGACAACCGAGCTTCTTCCAGTGCGCTAAGAACCTGGCCGGTTACATTGTCGCGGTCTACTCCTCCAAGCGAAATAAGAATTCGCTTCAGCTCAGAGTTTCTCTGGCGTGGCAGGCTATGCTCACGAAGCCGGGCAAATTCCGGGCGCAGCAAAGCATACCGGGGCCCGATCATCCGGATACACTCATCAGGCACTCGTTGATCATAATCCGAGGCCTCGCGGCCAAGGTTCTGATCCAGCAGAACGGCGCATTCGTGATTTCGGTCTGCCAGATCATCGATCACCAAAAGCTGGCCAACCACCGAGGCAACTTCACGCTCCCATCGAGCATCCAACGCATAGTGATCAACCACCAGCCAGTCCGCCGAGTGCCGAAAAAGCACCTCAAGAGCCTCTTTCGCATCCTGTTCCCAGGGAACCCCCAGCCATCCGGCATGGGCATTGTCCCCGTCCACTACCCCCGATTCCCCACTCGACAATAGAAAAAGCTCAAATCCTTTGCTGGTGATCAACTCACCAAGGTGGCCATCATGCGCTCGGGAAATGAAGAAGCATTGATGCCCCTGCCGGGTGAGTCCTTCCGCCAGTGTAAGACAACGCATAACGTGGCCAGTGCCAATCTGGATAGAAGCATCTGCCCGGAATGCAACCTTCATTGTGAACTGGCTCCTGCGCGCATGGCGCGGAACATCCACTCGGCACGAGCCCAGTCTTCGGGTGTATCAATATCCTGAACGCGATGCCGTGGAAGCTTCACGGGAACAGATCTCTTTCCAAAGATAGCCCGCTCTTCCCGCCAGGCGTCGGCCGTACCCCAGTAGAATTGCCCGGCATCATGCCAGGCCTCTTCGAGATCCTGTGAGCGGGTATTAAAGTGGTCCGGGCTGAACATGGCTACCCGGCCTTCACCCGTAATGCGGATTGCGCGCTGTATCGGGAAAGCGTAGCTGGTCACCGAGAACGCGTAACTGCATGCCTCCCGCTGAATCAGCTCCCAGCCTTTGTGAAGGTCTTCCGGGCTAATAAAAGGAGCGGTAGCGTAAACGCAACAAGCGAACTCTACCGGCTCATCATGCTCACTGAGCCATTCCACCGCATGGTGGATGACCGGCAGAGTTCCGGTGTAATCGTCCGAGAGCACTTCAGGGCGCATAAACGGCACGGTGGCTCCGCACCCCCTAGCGATCTCAGCAATTTCGTGATCATCCGTCGAGACGATAATCTTTTCGAAACATCCGCTGGCCCAGGCAGCCTCAATAGACCAAGCGATCATTGGTTTGCCACAGAACTCTTTGACGTTCTTGCGGGGTATTCTTTTACTACCACCACGGGCGGGAATGACTGCAACAATCATAAATACATCGCATCTTTGAGCGATTCCGCAACAAAATCCTGCTCAGAGTTCGTGAGCGTTGGGAAAAGCGGAATGCTTATTGCCTCAGCGTAGTAAGCCTCCGCTTCTGGAAAATCGCCTTCTTGAAAGCCCATCTCCTGATAGTAAGGCTGGGTGTGCACTGGAATATAGTGAAGGTTGACCATGATTTCCTTCGCACGAAGTGCCTCGAACACTTCAACATGGGAAGGCGTTATTTCATTAAGCTTCAATCGAATGACATACAAATGGAAAGCTGAATAGCCGTCTTTTTTCTGCAAGGGGGTGACGACAGGTAAATCGCTCAACAGTTTGTCATATCGTTTAGCAAGCTCATGCCGGCGCGCGACATAGTGAACAAGCCGGTCCATCTGACTCGCTCCCAAGGCCCCCTGAATATCCGTCATCCGGTAATTAAAACCCAGATCTACTTGCTGGTAGTACCAGGAACCCTCCATAGGCTTGGTCATCAGGCTCGGGGTTCGGGTTATGCCATGGCTACGAAAAAGCGCCATTTTCTCGGCCAGCTTGTCGTTGTTGGTAACAGCCATTCCACCCTCGGCAGAAGTCACGATCTTTACCGGGTGAAAGCTGAATACCGTAATATCGCTGTAACGGCAATTGCCAACGGGCTCGTTGAGATATTTCCCTCCTATGGCATGAGAGGCATCTTCAATGATTTTAAAGCCGTATTTTCGGGACAACTCATGTATGGCTTTCATATCGCATGGCTGGCCGCTGAAGTGGACCGGGACGACTACTTTAGGCAGTGTTCCTGCTTTCTCTGCGATTCTGAGTTTTTCTTCTAAAGCTTTGGGGCAAAGGTTGTAGGTACGCGAATCGATATCCACAAAATCGACTTGTGCGCCGCAGTAGAGGCCGCAGTTGGCCGATGCCACAAAGGTGTTGGGGCTTGTCCACAACCAGTCACCAGGGCCCAGCCCGAGTGCCATGCAGGCGATGTGGAGCGCGGATGTAGCACTGTTTGTGGCAACGGCGTACTTTGCATTGCAGTGACGAAGAACGGCCTGCTCGAATTTTGGCACCGCCGGACCCTGCGTCAGGTGGGGTGAATTGAGTACATCCACAACTGCTTTAATGTCTTCTTTAGTGATGTCTTGTCGACCGTAAGGAATCATAACGGACCCTTCAATTGGTGAAACAATGGGTATATTGATTATGGGAAATGGATCAGGCCCTGACGATGCCAAGAAAAGGCGCCGGAGTGCATTGCAAATAAGCCCGTAGCTTCCAAAAAATTATAAACAACTGGGATGCGCATAATCCGAGCGGCACGGCGATTAATGGTGTCCAAAAAGATGCGACAGCCGTCACCAACACAAACACCGGCAAGGCTGTCAAATGTGACTGGATAATCGATCGATCACGCCCTTGAGAATAAACAGCATAGTGAGGCACCATCCCAATTGCGTTTAGGATGGTTGCCAATAGCAGCCAATAGAATAGTGGGTAATTTTGTAGGTACACTTCTTTGCCAAGCCACTCAAGCAAGTAAGGCAATATAGCCATGCTTACAATCGCAAAACCTGCGGAAAGAGTAACGGTTAAAAATAACATTTCCCGCATTTTTTTACGGTACAGCTCCGGGTCGTTATTCCGGTAAGCAGCAATCATAGAGGGGTAGGCGAAAGAGAAAACGCCTGCGTCCAGGAAGGCCATGAGGGTACTTGCCACACCGATGAACAACACATAAGCGCCGACAACTTCAAGGCCCGCCAGAGACTGAAGCCAGTAACGATCGACAGTAAACACGCCTCGAATCGCCAGTGTTGCGATCAGAAATGGAACTGCAATTTTAATACCGCGCCATATCCATTCCCTGTCTATTTTTGCTCGCCAACCACCAATATTCATTACTCTGAATTTTCTGATAGAGAAAGCAATAGCAACGAGGCAGGCCAGCGTCCAGGCTCCGAATATAGCATCAAGGTTTCTAAACCCCTCATCGAAGAGCATTGCCAGAACGATAACAATGGCCCAGGTTCCTTGACGCAGGAACAGCACAATACTCGCGGCTAGCTGCTCCGAAACAGCGACAAACAGGCGGGTTAACTCTTGGCAAATATGCTCTACAATGATCAAAAGATAGAACCATTTGGCCAGATCCCAAGGCAGCATACCGCTGATAAAAACCAGCGTGAGTGCAGGCAACACCAGACAGTAAAGGCCTAGAGACAGCGCCATCTGATTTTTGAGCATCCCACCCCATACATCCCGACTGTGCGAAGCCAGCTCCCGGGTTGTGAAGATGTAAAAATCTAACCCGACTAAGTATAAGGAGTATGCAACGGTAGCTGTCACCAAACCGTATAAACCCACCTCAGAAGGGGTGAGCAACTTTGCCAGAAAGAATATGAAAAAAAATCGGCAAACGAGGGTTGTTGCGCGGATTGTTATATTTAAGAGCTTGGTACGGACGGTATGGTCTTGCATTTAATGTGGCTCAGGAGCTTTTACGGAAACATTGCTTACCTTCAACGTACTAAAAAGGTCACTCGCAAACACGAATGGCACGCCGAGCATGCCTCCCAGCGTTAATGAACGAACAGCGATGATTACCTTCCTCAGCTCAATTCTTTCTTGCTGGATTACAGCTAGGTCAACGGCTTTGAATACGTCTTCCAGATGCCTCGGCAGAGCCTATAGAACCGGCTCCACCTGTGATTAAAAGTTTCATTTGTGTGCCTAACGACGTTGCATCAGAGTGAAGCGTAACCGCTCGCTACTTACTTGATCTCTGAATTTGGAAAACGACTTTCTAACGCTGGAAACGGCTTTTAGGTCGCAATCGGTGAGAACAGCTGGAAAGTATGTTTCCAATGTTGGGAAGTGACCTAATTCTGTTTCCAAAGCTGGAAACACCTCTCACCCGATAATACCTGCAATTGTTTGGAAATAGCCTTTCCAACGATGGAAATCTAAAAGTTTAACCATCTGATTATTAACGCTTTTCCAAAACCGATAAGGGCTCCTTATCAGTTATCTATCTTTTATCCGAAAAGACACAGGGAAAAATAGAAAGGCCTGCGGTTACTCAGGGCTTCTGTCGACTACACAGTATTGGCGCTACGCGTCGGAAAACACTTTTCGTTGTGCCCTGCTCTGCAGCCAGTTACGTTCATCGTCCGTTAAAGTGGCGTAGGCATCGGAGTTAATTATCTGCCAGCACACCAACTCGGTACTGACTTCGTACACTGAAGACAGCGTTGTAACGGCAACGCTCACGGAGGCTGCCATTCGCACTTCTTTTGCAGCCACATTTCTGGGTAGCAGAAGTTCCGCTGCAAAAGCGCGAGCACGCTTTTCCAAGCGCTCGGGGCTATTGCTGTTTAGTACCTCTGCAACCGGCAAGGCACCATCGCGATCCAGTAGCAGATGACAAATTTCATAAGCGAGGGTTGTATTTTCGCCATGCACGTGAGCTCACGTGCTTTGTCGCGCCTTATTTACGAATATCGCGGGGCCATGGCGCGATTAAGTATGTGTCTCGGGCGTACCACTGCTCAGCAGCCAGCTTGCCCCTACTAACCTCTTTTGTGTTTGCAACTTCCGCCAAATAGTTTCCAATGTCTTCAAGATCACTTACTGCCTGCTGCAAGTTTAAGCGAACATGGCTACTGTGTTCGGCGCTAAAAACTTCCATCAAGGCGCCTTGGCGCATTAAATACGTGGCAGGGAAAAAAATTCCTTTGAACGCACAGGCCAGATCGTGCCGATCTAGAAAGCGAAAAGCCTGTTCTTCTTCATCTTCCATTCGTTCCTCGGCCATGTTTTCCCAGCGTTTCTCCAAATCTCTCATTAACGTGGAAATACCCATGGCTGACACCTGAAATGGGAAGTTTTGCTCCAGCAACAGATAAGCCCAATTTTTCGCAAGCCATTCCAGCAAATCTACCCATGTCCAGCTAGTAGGACAGCCGTCTTTGTCTGCTATAACCAGCAGGCCGCCAACAAGGAGCTTGCCTTCACCCCAAACGAGGCCAGCTTTTTCCCGCCGATCAACCAGCGTCAGCTCTAGCAAGAAGCCTTCGCTGGAGCCTAACCGTACTGTTTTAACCATTGCTCGAACTCTTCAGAGTGGCCGGATTTTTCTGCCATTTTTTTGAGTTTTCTTACTATCCGTCATTGTTCTTCCACTGACGATCCATGCGTTGCCGATTCTGTCTGAACGGCTCCATTTCGCACAAAAGCCATTATGAACACGACGAATACTCCGAGCATGCCACCCAGCATGGTGGCTATCACCGCAATCAAAGCTCGTTTTGGCCCGCTTTTTTCCTGAGGCACAACAGCGGGATCTACGGTTTTAAATATATATTCGGATTGGGCGTTAGCCAGCATCACCGTGCGTGTTTCGCTTTCTATTAACTGATAGAACACCTGCTGCATACCGGCTATGTTGGTTTCCCTGAGTTTTTGTTCCAGGTAGGCAATGCGGGCTTCGGCTTCTTGCACGTCTTGCGCGCGCATGTGTTCGTTGATGTCGTGGACCAGTTTTTCAGCCCATTCTTTGGCCACCGGGGGTGCCTGGCTTTTAATGTTCAGGGTGACCATACCAATATCTTCATTGGTGGACAGGGTCAGGTGGTTTTCTTTGAACTGTTTCACCATGTCCCAGTCTGTTGGCTCCAAGCTTTCGCCTTCGTCATCGGTGAGCCATTCACCGGTGTCGGGGTCGTAGACTTCCCGGTTTATCAACCATTTTTCATTTTCTATATCCCAGGCGTCGATGGCCATAAGGGGGATGATGAGGTTGTGACGGTGGATGAAGTCGGTCAGAAAAGCGCGGGATTGCAGAATTTCCTTGGCTATAACGGTCTGGTTCGAGCCGCCACCGCCGAGACTGATGCCCGCTAGGCTAGCCAGGCCCCCGAGCTGGCCACTGATGCCAGCGCCACCTTCGTCCTGAACCGGCGCCAGGAGCACGCTAGATTGGTAGATATTGGGTTTACTGAGTGCGTAAAACACGCCTGCGGCCGCGAAAACGAAGGTAACGAGAATGATGATCCACTTGCCGCGCCAGAGAGTGACGAAGAGTTCGCGCAGGTCTATTTCGTCGTCGGCGTATTGCGGCGCTTGCCCAACGTTGGGATTTTGGCTCATTACAGATTCCCCACTGCCGCAGCACCCAGCGCCATCTGGTACACAATCTGGCTTACGTTGGTCCACAGCTCCAGCTGGTTCAGACGATCTACATCAATCGGCATAATCACGGTATCACCGGGCTGTAATTGCTGGCTGCGGCCACCAAACCAAGCACTTTTCTCCGGCAGCATTACGGAACCGTCGGCTTTCACCACATAGACGCGACTTTCATCCGCCTGCCGCGTAGGGCCACCAGAACGTTCCAGATAATCATCTACTGTCAGGCCTGCCATGTGCAGATGGCTGGTAGGGAACTGCACTTCGCCGAACACGGTCACTGCTTGGGGTATTTCTGGAACAGTCAGGCGATCGCCGGTTTTTAACAGAATGCTTGGGTACTGCTCGTCGCTTAAAACCGCTGCCAAATCTAGCACCATGCGACCTACTGGTTTTGCATCTTGAACATCCTTCAACAGCCCCTGCAACTGCTCGCCACGGTCGCCGTTACTTCCCTGGAAATCATTACCCTGCAACTGCACACCCAACAAGTCTCCTTGCAGGCGTTCTTGCGCTTCCTGCAATCGCTGAGCTTCCAGCTGCCGGAGTTTTTGCCGTGTGAAGACAGATCCGCGCGGGAAGGCGTTTTCTGTTAGCCCGCCAGCTCGCTGGATTACATCTTTTAGTGTGTCACCCGGCGCAAAGGTGTAATCACCGGGATAGCGAACTTCACCCGCCAGCGTAATGCTGTTGGTGGTGGCGAAATCCGGTACGCTTTTAATCAGTACCTGGTCGCGGCCCTGCAGTTTTATGTTTTCGCCTCCCGCCAATACACGTGAAGGTACAAACGTTAGCAGGCGGGTTTCGCCGGTGCCTTTATCTGTGGTGGTGTAGCGTGTTACTTCGCCTTCAAGTAAGAGGGCATTTTCTTTTAGGCCACCTGCTGCATCCAGTAGCTCTTTCAAGGAGTCGCCTTCCGGCATGGGGTAGCTGCCTGGGAAGCGCACGGCGCCGCCGATACGCACGATTTGGGCCCACTGGTTCGGGCCGGTTTGCTGCTGTAGTTGGCTGATGATGCTGCTCATCGCTTCTTGGCGCTTCTCTGCGGAGGATTCAGAGAGCAGTATGATGCGATCCCGGGATTCCAACAGCAGATTATGTTCCGGATCTTTCTGTTCCAGCGCCTTTCTGGGGCTGAAGGCGGTTACCGCTATTCGGTTCTGATCTTTGTTGTCGCGAACGTGCAGCGCATAGCTGTAATCTGCGTTGCGGGTGGTGTCGAAGGTAAGGCTGTTTATCAGATCGCTAATGCGTAGCCCTTCCCGCCACGCGTATCGCCCGGGGCGAACCGCCTCACCAACCAAACTGACAAACCCTTCTGCCTGATCTGAGATAGAGGAGATCGTAAGAACGTCGCCGGCTTTCAGGTTCAGCTTTTTGTCTTTCTGATTCGATAAGTCCAAGTCTTTCAATATCAGGTTGAACGAATCGTCTACGCGCTGAAGCTGTGCGCGCTTCGGGTATGCATCGGCGGTGAATCCTCCCGCCAGTGTTAACAGATCGCCAAGGGCCTGCTGATTTTTGAGTTCATACAGCGCTGGCCGGCGCACTTCGCCTTTAATGCCGACTAACTGGCCAACGGGCGGTACAAAGATGACATCGCCAGGCTGAAGCCGAACGTCGTTATTGTTGTCGCCTTTCAGCAAGAGGTTGTACAAATCCAGATCGCTTACAACCTTGCCGTTTCGCTTCAGCTGTATGCTCCGCAGTGAACCGGTTTTGCTGATACCGCCGGATACGAACAATGCATTGGTGATCGTGGAAAGTGAACTAACCGTGTAGGCGCCTGGGTTACGGGCATCACCGAGCACGAATACGCGCATGCTGCGCAACTCGCCCAGGCTGACGCTGGCTTTTACACCGATAAAATGCTCGCTAATCAAAAGGGCAATGCGCTCTTTCAACTCAGCAAACGTAAGCCCCACCACGGGTTCGGGACCTATATCCGGAATATTTATGGTTCCGTCCCGGCTGACTGTAAGGCTCAGCTGCTGGTTCTGCTTGCCCCAGAGCTGCAAGCGCACTTCATCACCTGGGCCAATGCTGTATTGCGCGGGCACGGGGATAGACGTTACTGGGGCGAAAGTTGTCGGGCTGCCGGCGAACAAATCGTAGCCGAAGGGCTCAAGTCGATTGGTTTTCGTGTCGTTTTCGGCGCTGCTACCGGTTGTTTCAACTTCGCTTTCTTTTAGTTGCTTATCGCTTTCGCTCGATACCGGCGTGACTACAGGCGCTGGATTACGGATGGCCTGCCCTTGGCTACTGCTTGAACCACCTGATCCATTTATAGAATCCAAATCAACGCCATACTGTCGCGCCAGCGCTTCCTGTTGTGCTTTTGGCAAAGATTTAAACTGTTCAATCTGTGTTGACGTCGGAGATTGCGCAGAAACAGATAAGGGCACTGCTAGAAGCAAGGTAAAAAGAAGGCTTTTTGGGTTCACAACGCGTATCCGGGAAGAGTTTTAAAGAAAATTTTAAGATTGGCCGGGCTGCAGTTCACTAGAATCGATAACGCCAGCTGGCACCAACAGACCACTGGCCGGATTGATTTTCCGCCGGGTTAACCAGCTCTAGCTTTTTATCCGCAAACTGAACACTTAAATCCAGCCAGCCATTTAATAACTGCGTGCCGTAGGCAACTTTGCCAATAACTTGTTTAGAGCTTTCGGCAGGCACCATCAGTTTGATTTTCTCATCAATAACGGGCGTTCTGCTTGCGCCATCTTTGTTGAACTCAACAACACTTAGGCTGGCAGAAAGGTTTCGGCCGTCATCGAAAAAATGAAAACCGCCGAGCGTAATAGCCTCTGCATCGCCACTAAAACTGGCACCCATGGTGCGACCGTAATAACGGTAGCCGCTCTTATAACGGGAGTGATCGTAGGTGATGCCAGGCATGGCAGTCCCCATAAAATCATCAGCCAAGGTGTTGGCGTACTCAATAAACCATTGCTGTTCGCCGCTGAACAGCTGGCTTGTCCAGTCGGTGCCCAAGAGCCAGGACTTGCGGGCGGGGAATGCTCCTGCTTCGTCTTCGCCCATCATCTGAGCGTACACGCCCATGGATTGATTTCCGATTGCGAAGCCGTAACGGGCATCTATGCTGGCAAGCTGGTTGCCTGGGTCGTTTCCTTCCAGTTGGCCGTTGTCTTTTCCAATCAACGCGTTCCAGATGGTGGAGCCACCTTCAGGCCGGCCTTCGCCACCGAACATAATGGCGCGGGAGAAGCCCAGTTCCAGCCCGTCGAATGGGCGAACATTCAGGCGCATACCAATCAGCTTGGCTTCGGGCACTTTGCGTTCTTTTTCGTACTGCCCGGCAAGCAGGGTGAATTGCCAGGGCCCAACCCAGCTGAGCCATCGGCTTTCAGGGGCGGAAGCGTCTTTGCGGTTCAGCCATACGGAGGGCATTGGCCGGGCGTTGTTGGATAGAATAAGACTGGATTGCCAGCCAGGCCCCCACCAGCGATCGATAGCCCCGGCACCAAACACCCAGTTGCCGGCGGTGGCTGCGAGGTAGGAGCCATCAAAGCGGGCGCTTTCGTTGTCATCGGGGTTGTGGGCATAGGCCGGGCTTAGGCCAAACGCCCAGTTTTGTCCCTGCCATTGCACATCCAGTTTGGCTGCCGCATCGGCCATTGGCCCGCGATCAAACCCTTGAACCATGGCCACTTCATCGGTGCCAGACACTTCGAACTCGGCACGAAAACCGGGCGACGCTTGTTGGCTGCGCTCGAACTCAAGGTAGTTACGTGCCAATCCAGTAACTGAGCCGGGCTGGCTATCTGATTCATTCAGGCCGTTGGTTATGGAGCCCCACATTATTGGCCAGCTTGTGACCGGCCGTGACAGGTGGCCACGGTCTGCAAGCTTCTGCACGGCAAATCGTGCACGTGCGTCGCCTGGCTCGAGCCAAGGCGCTGCTGCCGTATAAAAGCTGGCCAGGCACGCTACCGCCCCACCGACCAGGGTCCAGTGCTTTAAGGTCATAGAAATAATTTGCCGGCAATGACAGGGGAAATGCCAAGAGGGGAAGATACGCTCCGAACTGCATCCCTGTCAGTGTGTGAATGTTCCGTGTCTGAAGCGTGGCGATTTTACGCCATCATACGAGACAAGCAAGTGCCAAAAGGTCTGACATCTATGATTTCAGGGGGTTGCGGTGGTTAAGAATTGTTAAGGGGTTGGGGTGCTGCTGATTGTAGTTAAGGGCACCCCCTCTCCCCAACCCCTCTCCCGCCGGGGGCGAGGGGCTCTTTTAGTGACGATACCGGCACTTTCACTCGCTGCTGCTTTTGCATGAAGTTGATCAGCACGATGGCCCGCTCTTCTCCATCGTATGCCTGAAAAACAGCGTTAATGCCCTCAAACGGCCCTTCGCCTAGCTGAACCGCCTCGCCTAGCTTAAGCCCGCCCTGCTGTGTGACGGAATCGAGACTGTCTTTTATCTGCTGAATAATGTCGTCTGAGATGCCCGCAGGTTTGTTGGCAAAGCTGACCACGCGAAGCACACCGCGGGTGGAGCGGAGCTTTGCCCAGTTGGGGTCGTTTTGCTCTAGCTTGACGAACATATAGCCATGGAAAAGCGCCTCAAGCTTTTGGGTGCGTTTTCCGGCTTTGATTTTTTCTATTTGGATTTTCGGGTAGAAACAGGTGATGTCCTGATTTTGCAGGTTCACCACGGCGCGATCGCCTTGTGCAGGCTTATGTTGAAGTGCGTACCAAGTCATGGGCGCGGAATATACCCGTTTCCTGCAGCAACAAAATACGGGTTTAGCACATTCTCTTTGCCGTATCTTAGGGGTTTGCCATCCACAGTGTTCACATTTCCGCCAGCGGCAAGCAGTACTGCATGGGCTGCGGCCGTATCCCACTCGCTGGTGGGGCCCATGCGTGGGTAGATGTCTGCATGGCCTTCGGCTATTCGGCAGAATTTGAGGGAGCTGCCTGCCTGAATGGTTTTGTGTGCGCCTAGGGTTTCGATGAAGGCGCGGGTTTCGTCATTCAGGTGGTTTTTGCTGGCGACTACGCGCTTGGTTGCCTGGGGCTCCGCCACGCGGATGCGGTGAATCTGCCCGGTTCGGTCACGCTTGTGGGCGCCCTCACCTTTAATGCCCCAAAAGGCTTCTTTTAAAGCGGGTGCCGTAACAATGCCCATGACTGGCTCACCGTCTTCAATCAGTGCGATGTTGACCGTGAATTCCCCGGTGCGCTGGGTAAATTCTTTGGTGCCATCAATGGGATCAACCAGCCAGAACCGACGCCAGTGTTTGCGCTCCTCCCATGGGGCCTCAGCGCCCTCCTCCGAGAGAATCGGTATATCCGGGCTTATATTGCGCAGGCCTTTTACAATAATGTCGTGGCTTGCAACATCCGCTGCTGTGATGGGCGACTCGTCTTCCTTGTAGCTCACTTTGAAATCAGATTGGTAGATATGAAGCACCTTTTCACTGGCTTCGTCGGCTATTCTGATTACATCGGGGAGCATTGAGCTGTAGTGCATGCTTTGCGTCCTTGTCTAAACAACTTCTTTATGCGTTAGAGGTAATAGTAACATCTGCCAGACAAAGAATTCTTGATTGAAGTTATGGGGGTTTCCGGTCGGTAACAGCCTATTTTTTGAACACACCATAGGTTGATGCTATAAATGATGCAGTAAATCATCAGTTTTGAGCTCAGGAGAGACCATGCGCACCACTGTAACCATCGACGAAGAGCTATACCAACAGGCTTTGGACATGGCTGATCCTGGCATGGATAAAGCGGAATTGTTTCGGGAGGCGATCAAGATGTTTGTTAGAGTTCACGCCGCCAAACGCTTGGCAGCCTTGGGTGGCTCCGCTCCCGGCATGCCGGCAATCTCCCGCCGCCCTGAAAATACCCCGACGCCGTGAATGTGCTGACTGACACCTCAGTTTGGGTTGATCACTTCCGCAATCGTAATGCAGCGCTTACCGAATTATTGCTCTCTGACAGAGCGCTCACCCATATAGACTTCCAAAGCAGAAGTGGTTGCCCTCCGACCTAATCACTCAAAAGCTAATCACGCAAAAGGTGCTCGTATATGAAACTTCGCTTCCTCGGCGGCACTGGCACGGTAACCGGTTCACGCTATTTATTATCCGATGACAAACACCGCGTATTGGTTGATTGCGGCATGTACCAGGGCGTTAAAACGTTACGCCGTAGGAACTGGGCGGAGTTTCCTGTGGACCCCAGCACCATTGATGCGGTGGTTCTTACCCACGCTCACATAGACCACACTGGCTACTTGCCAGCGCTGGTGAAAAACGGCTTCAAAGGCAAGATTTACTGCACCCGGGGCACCCACGATTTGTGTAAGGTGCTGCTTCCGGATGCAGGCCACCTGCAGGAAGAAGATGCCAGGTACGCTTATCGTAAGAAATTCTCGAAACACGAACACCCGGAACCCTTGTTTGGCGTGAAGGATGCCTGGGAAGCCTTGGAGCACTTTGAGCCCCTGCACTACCACGAAACCTTCGAGCCGGTGAAAGGCTTTGAAGTGACCTTTACTCCTGCCGGGCATATTCTGGGCTCTGCCTGCGTGCATGTTCACCATAAGGCCGATGACCGCACGGTTGTGTTCAGTGGCGATGTGGGCCGGCAGAATGATTTGATTATGCGCGCACCGGAGCCGATCAAAAAAGCCGATGTGCTGGTGTGTGAATCCACCTACGGCGACAGAGAACACGAGGGAACCGACCCGGAAACCGAGTTGGCGGATATCATCAGCCGCACTGCGGGCCGTGGCGGCATTGTGTTGATACCGGCTTTTGCGGTTGGCCGCGCCCAGATGCTGCTATATGTGATTCACAAGATCATGAACGAGGGGCGCATTCCCAAGCTGCCGGTATACCTGAACAGCCCCATGGCCATCAAATCCACAGAGATTTTTTGTAAGCATCACAAAGAACACAAGCTGAGCGCCAGCCAGTGCGAAGTGATCGACAGCCATACTGAATTCGTCCGCACCGTGGATGAATCCATCAAGCTGGACTCTGTGCGCACTCCCTGCGTGATTGTCTCTGCCAGTGGCATGGCCAGCGGTGGCCGGGTACTGCACCATTTGAAAACCCTGCTGCCAAACCATAGGAACAGCGTGGTGTTTGCTGGCTTTCAGGCACCGGGCACCCGGGGCGACAGGCTAGTGGCAGGCGTAGAGTCTGTGAAAATTCACGGAGACTACTGGCCGGTTGAAGCCGAGATCCACAATATGAGCTCGCTCTCCGCCCACGGCGACTATAATGAGTTGCTGCAGTGGCTTGAGCAGGGAGCGCTTGCGCCGGAGAAAGTGTATGTTACCCACGGCGAGACGTTGGCCAGTGACATAATGCGCAAGCGGATCACCGAGAAGTTTGGATGGAACGCTCAGGTGCCGGATTTGTTTGAAGAGGTTGAGATTTGAGGTTAATCGCACTGCTTTTTGGCTTTGCCTTGCTGTTTTCAGCCGTTGGCACGGCCCAAGGCCAACCCTTATCCCTCCCCGGTATACCCGGGTTTTCCGGGCCGGAAGAAAAAGAAGAAGCGTCGCCCGAAGAGCTTGGCGCGTCTCTTGAGATAACCATTCAGGCCCTGCAAGACGACGAGAGCCGGGAATCCCTGGTAAAACAACTCAAGTCGATTCAGCAGGGGCTGCAGGCAGAGTCTTCAAAAGCCGCACAAAAGGCTTCCGGTGGCGAGGGGTTGCTGGGCGCCCTGGCGGTTTTCTTTGATGAGACAGCCAACGCAAACAGTGCTGCAGACACCCCGCTGGGTATGTGGAAAACGCATTTCCGCAATGCCTATAGTGCGGCGGGAAAACTGCTCGCCAGCGCATCGTTTCGGGTGCTCGCGGAGACCACCGCCGGGCTTGTCGCTTGGATGGCTGCAGTCTATGGCCTTACTCGTTTGGCACGCCTGTTTTTTGCATGGCGGGGCTGGCCATTGCAAATGCCACGACAAGCCAGGCCATGGATGCTAATAGCCCACTTCGTGCGGCGGATTTTGCCTTGGCTGATTACCTTTACCGCTCTACTGGCGGGGCTACCCACGTTTGGCATGTCGGAAGGGGCGCAAACCACCATCCTTATTCTGGCCTACGCGGCCCTGTGCGCCCGAGCGCTGACGTCTTTGTTTGATGTGATGATTTCTATTTTTTCCAGCGGCCACCGCCGGACTGCCGTTTTGATTCTGCGCCGGCGAATGCTGCTGCCCCTGTTTATTATCGGCGTACTTTTCGCCCTTGAAGACGCGCTGGGCACCACTGAGCTCACCTCGCAGCTGGGCCCGGAGCTGGCCAGTGCGCTGGCGCTGGTCTTTAGCGTAGTCGCCGCTCTTCTGAGCTTTTTCCTGATTGTTCGAAACCGGCGCCCAGTCACTCACCTGATTCGCAACCGCCCTTACAAACAGCGCGCAAACCAAGGCGTATGGCGGGAGGTGACCGCGCTGCTGGCACGGCTTTGGCATATCCCGTTGCTATTGGCCATCAGTGCATCTGTGGTCGCGGTGATTGTCAATGGCGGAGAGGCCGACGCTGCCCTAGGCAAGGCCATGATCTGCGCTTTGCTGCTTGCGCTGACCCTCGCTCTGCAGGGGCTGATTGGCATTCAAGAGAGCCGCCCAAGCCACCAGGCTCTTAGCAAGTTTAGCCGCAGGCTGGTGCGATTCGGCTACCGATTGATACAGACAGCCGCGTGGCTAGTATTTTTTGAATTGATATTGCAGATATGGGATTTGTCCCTATTGGGACTGGGAGATAATCAGCCGATCAGCATCGCCCTGGCGGGCAGCCTAATCGGCGTGACTCTTACGGGGCTAATTGCCAACCTGACTTGGATATTTGCGGATGAGCTCCTGGACCGGGCGATGCACGGCGGAGATCGCAAGAAAAGGATCAACCCGGCAAGAGCCCAGACCATTCTGCCCATTGCCCGGAACACCCTGCTGATAACGATTTTGATTGTGGCCACGCTGGCCGGCTTGTCAACCTTAGGTGTCGATGTAACGCCGCTGCTGGCAGGTGCAGGTATTATCGGCCTGGCTGTAGGTTTTGGCGCTCAGACGCTGGTTCAGGATTTGATTACTGGCCTGTTTATTGTGGTTGAAGATTCGATGTCCGTCGGCGATTTTGTGGAGATCAACACTTTCATGGGAACGGTGGAGGGGTTCAACTTACGCACCGTGCGCCTGCGGGATCTTGAGGGGGTTGTTCATCACATTACCTTCAGCAAGATCAGCTCCATTCACAACATGTCGCGCCAGTTTGGTATCGCACTGCTCAAGATCCGGATTCCCCGCGAGCTGCCCATTGATGATGCCATTCTTCTGATGATGGAGACAGCTGAGGAGCTGCGCACATTGCCGGATATGCGGTGGCTAATCTGGTCGCCCTTGGAAATGCAGGGCATTCACTCGTTTGAGGAAGGCTGCCCAGTATTGCGCATGCGCATGCGGACGAAGCCGGAGTTTCAGTGGGATGTGGCGAGGGCCTTCAATCTGCTGCTGAAGCGCAACATGGAAGAGCGATATATTGATGTGGCGGCGCCGAGGATTAGTGTGCAGATGGATGCAGAAGGGGGCGGTCGGTCGCCGTTGATTGAGGGGCGGGGGGCTGACGGGGAGTGATTTTGGGGGCCTACCCATCACACTCGCTGAACAGGGCCTGGGTAACGGGCCACCGAGACGGGCTGTGCCTGTCCATGATCACTTATAACCTGGTTGTCTAGTCGTCGGGATCGATAATGGCTGCGAAGCGAGCTATCGCATCGGCGATGACTTCTGGAGGCACTTTTTCTTGGAATTTGGCACTACGTGCCCGAATATCCAGTGTCCGTGCTTGACTCACAATAACGGCACCTTGGGTTTTGGTGCCTGAAAGAGGCACTGCAAAGCCAAGATCTCTTTCATAAGCCCCGCCTTGAGTAATGGGGGCGATCAAGGCTTTGCCGAGACGATTGAATTCTTTACGGGAGAGGACGAGGCAGGGACGTGAATCACCTTGCATTTCTGTTCCGAGGGTTGGATTCAGGGAAACCCAAATAATATCACCCTGATCAAATGTTCGTTTTGGTGGCATAAATCATTCCTTCAGTTGTTTAAGTCATATCATTTCCTCCCCGGCCAACGGTGCATTTTCCCAAGCTTGGAGGTCGTTTGCTAACGGTGCGTTGGGGCTACACTGTGCGACCAGGTCTTGAAGTTTGTACTTCCGTCGAGTCTTTGCAGGCTCAATGATAATGCGCATTCCCTCTTCTCTGATGGAAATGTCATCGCCTAAACGGAGGCGCAATTTCTTCAACAACGGTGCAGGCAATATTGCGCCAGCGCTGTTACCGATCTTTCTAATGCTCGTCTTCATAATAATGCTCATTCAATAGACAAAGATGTTTTTGCAATTTGAGCTTACCAATATTACTTTACTACCGCTTATGTGTCAACATTGTTATAACTTTACTAGACACATTGACTATTGCGTATAGCGCGACAATTAACTTGGCCGGTCCGGACAAGATAGTTGACGCTGCATACGTTGACAGAGGGGCGGGTTACTCCTTCATAATCCGAACAACCCGTTCATCCATGCAACTACGCACAAATCGGTTCATTTTTGCTTGGTCACCGGAACTGTAGAACTCTAGCAGCAGCTCATTAAACTCAAGCTGGCGCGATGCCGGAATATTGATAGCTGGGTATCCATGGTTGAGCAGGTGGCCATTCATCATAAATCGCCCCATGCGCTTGTTAACATAGAAAAAAAACTGACAGCGAGCCATGGTAAGAAACAGATGAATAGCCTGATCGTATACATCTTCAAAGCTTGTGAGCTTGTCGACCATATTCGCATAGAGGTCAACAAGCTGATCTGCCTGGGGCGGCTCATAATCGGTTCCGGCGATAAGCACACCCCCTGAACGAAAACAGCCCCACTCTAGCGTCTCCTCCTTTCCGGCAATACGGTGCAAATTGCAGGCGCAGCCTTGCGTTAACTCAAACTGCCGCTCCTTGATCAGCCGGAACAGCTCCTTCCACGCATCCGCCTGGTTAGTAGCAATTTGCTGATCACTGAGCCGATGTCCTCCAACGGTTATTCCCTGCATCAACGTTTGCACTTCGGGTAGCGTAAAGTTGAGCCCTTCAAGCCGAACAGCGTCGTAAACAAAAACAGACACGCCCCGCCGCGCAAGCATTAATGCCTTTTCGCGATTTTGAGGTATTGACCAATGCAAATCAGTAGCTGGGTGCATAGTAAAAGCTTAAGTCCTTGATATTTCTGCTCGGATTTTTGGTGGGCTGTGCCTGTCGGTGGGCTGTGCCTGTCCATGATTTGATGTGATTTTGGGGTGGATATCTATGATCAAAATTTACTCCACTAACAAATCGTCTATATCCACCTGCAAAGCCCCCGCCAGCGCCTTCAGTACTTTGGCCGAGCCAGACTTGTTGCCTGCTTCAATCTGGCTGATATAGGACTTGCCGACGCCGGCGACGTGGCCCAAAGCTTCTTGCGTAAACTCGCGATACTCCCGCCAGACTCTCAGTGGGTGATCGTCGCCGCTAATCAAACGGCCAACAATGTTAGCGGGTATCACTTCGTCCTTATCGCTGGCGAGCTCAACCATAGCTTCTCTGGCATCCGATGCATCCTGCGAACTTTCCGCCAACGTCAACAGGTTCAGATATTCATCATAAGGCAGCACCGCATACTCTGGCTTACCTTCACGCTCAATGATTTGCGCACTCATTTATAAACGTCTCCTCTTGAACCCACCTTCAGTACCAAAACCACCAACTCCCCGTGGTCAACACTGCAAATTGCCCGGTAGCTACCTTGCCTTAAGCGCCAGTAGGGTTGCCCCTTCATGAGTTTGAAGTCTCCTTCGTAGGCACTCGGATCTTGTGCGAAAACTTCTAGTTCGTGCATCAACTTTTGTGCTTGGGGTTTGGGCATCTTTCGCATTACTTTGAGCGCAGATTTCTTATAAGTCAGTTTATACATTAGAGTTTACTTTAAGTTTACCAATAGTCAACTTTTGGCAAGATGCATAGCCGGAGATTTTCGGCTCCGAAAACGACGTTTCTCTGAAAATCATCACCATCCATCCAGCGGAATGCCGTGCTCTTTTAGGTAGTCGCCATGTTCATTCAAATAATCTTTCGTGCGGGTTTTATAGCGAAAGGCCTCGCCTTCAATTTCATTGGCCTGCAGTCGAGCAATTTCTATTTCATTGCCGATTTGGTTCATGATCCAGACAACGATTTCACCGCCGGGAGCAAGGCCAAGAGTAAGGGTGTCTCGCGGAGCTTCGAACTCACCTAACGAGGTCTCGTAAAGGGCGGGAACTTCCATGAGGCTAGGCCATTCCTCCGGGATCGAAATCAGCCGTTGATAGAACTTTTGCTCTGCGAAAGAAAACCACTGGATACCAATATAATTCGGAAACGGGTCCATTCGACCTGCAACTCCTCTTGGCCCCTGGGGGCCCTTCCAACAACAACCCATACTGCCCGCTGGGTGATACCAGTGACGAACCCCTGACCGCTCAAACTCCAAGTGCTCCACCCAAACGTTATAGTGCTTCGGAGTTGCCAATTGAAAGCGCCACTCGATACTTTCATCTTTTTCTTGTGCAAACGAGCTGCACCCGCTTAGTAACAAAATAACCAATATTGATAAATTACGCATGGTGCTACTCAGGGCTCAAATTGAAATGAATTGTGCGTTCGCGGGAGGAAGCCGGCCGGAATGGAGCTAAGCTATCAAACGGAAATTCAAACTTGATGACCTGATCAAACGAGAGACCCTCCAGCAAGTTGTAATGATCGGAGTGATGTATATAACGCTGCCGTATTAGATCGCTTTGATCGGAGCCTAAAGATGGGGCGTCACTCCCAGCCTTGATTTGTTCCAAAAGGCTCTCATAAATAGGCTTGAGCTCTGCTGGCAAATGCAGTTCGCTTGCGTCTTCGTCAATACCCCCTAACGGGAGCCCTGCATCTTCAGCGAGTGAATGCATAAGCCTTAACGCCACTCGCGAATACTCCCCTTTAATTTGCCGCATCATTCGCAGCGACAGCGTCACCTTCCCGTCCGGTGAGGGGTGCGCCGAGCGGCGCTCTTCTATGGCAAGAACCGGGGAGCTTCCATCGGGTAACGGTAAGCTGTGATCACCAATCCAGTTTTTCACTTCAATATGCTGCTTCAGAGTTTTCAGATTATCCCATTCCACAGTCTGTTGCGGCCAACCTGCATTGGAGCCTCGAATATCCAAGGTCGGATACAGTAATACATTTTCTGTTCGCAGGTCATTATAGCCGCCACCAATATCGGAATGCGCGCCAGGCAGCGTAATTTCCTTGAAGTTGGAAGGCAGGCTTCCATTGGTGCTTCTTAAACTGTTGAGCGCAAAATTTGCCCGCTTTTCGTGTCGAGCAACGAAATGTACAGCGTGCTCAATTCGATTTGGATCAACATAGAGTTGTACCGGACTGTTGCGATCATTACTGGGCGAGAGGTCTAGGTTAGAAAGGTTAACGATACCGGCTACTGTATCAAACAGCCCTTGAAAGCGAATATTTACTACCTTTGGCCAACCGAGCTGAACATCTGAAAGAGCTCGTCCCAACCCACCTTTGGGGCCTTTAAGTACTTCATTTGCAGCGTGACGAGCTGCAGCGGCACCGCGACTGAAACCAAACAAGTCAATAGTGAGCAGATAGGTAGATCTGGGAGCAATAGTTAGCCTTATTTGTTTAGCTATTTCCGAAAAAAGCCTTTTCACCTGTGCCGGCACACCGGTATCACCCAAACCGGTAGCCGCTCCCGCGAGTGAGTCCGAAGCCCCGGCTTCAGTACCGGAACCTGGCTCATAAGCTTTGAGAGTGATCGTTTTTTTCGTACCTTCAGAAGTATTTCCGTCCTGATATAGGTCGAATAATTTAACCACATTCGTCGGCCCGCCCGCATAGCTTTCGCCCATCATTAACCGTAGCTTTGCTTGGCACTCTTTCAGTTTTTCTGGATGGCCATGTAAAGGCACCAAGCATTCATTCTCTACTCGTTTGCGATAAGCCTGAATATTATCAACGTTATTCAGGGTGCCATCTAAAAAAAGCCCTGCCACGATATTTAGTGGCGCAGACGCGGCTGGCTCAGCAGATGACGACAAAGGCGTAATATGGGCGCCGGCACCAAGTGGCAGATTCAGCCCTGGGCTGATACCTGATTCAGCGTGTCTCTTCCGTTCTGCTTCATGACGTCGGATTTCCATATCCAAATTATTCGAATCAAGACGACCAGTAGCGCTAGCGAGAGACAGACTCCGTGGCGTTAGCTGATGATTGTTCAGCGCATCTACTGCGGTTTTTATACTACTGAAGCGTGAAGCAGAATCTCCATTAAACCGCCAGTAGCCGCTGGCTGGAAAGCTATCATCAGCTTGCCAGGTCACCAGTGGCAAAAGCAGCTCTGTATCTTGAAGATAATCATAAACGAGGAACAGCTCTCCCCTGGCTACACGAGCAATCATGCCATGGGGGTCAGAGTGGCCAGGAATTCCGCCAGTTTGGCTGGTATCTAATCGTGCGCTGGTTGATGGAGCATTTAACAGGCGCTTAACTTTCTGGCTGGCCAAATATGGAGATTCAATGAGCGGTAAATCACTCGCCCGCAAGCGATAGGGAGGCTTGAGTTGCATAACATTCCTTGTTGATCAGTAAGCCGAGTCCGTGGCTTGGTTGCTTTTAGTTGTGCCTGTCCAAGAGAAGAAAAAGAAAGATGATAATCCGCATGGTTCACGTCAGGCCCCGAACATTTCGGTTATCTCATCCTGCTCCATCCGATCGAAATCATCAGGAACCTTGAACTCGCCCGCCATGAAACCAATCCGCTTCTGCTTACCGATTTCGGGGGTTTCGATTGCGGTTACGCGCACAACCGGCTTGCCAGCTTTGGCAATAATAAACGCCTCCCCCTTGACTGCCCGAGCAACCAATTGCGAGAGCCGGGTTTTCGCTTCATGCATGTTTACAGATTTCATGAACCCTCCTCGGTTAGTTTAAGTGTAATAACTGCGTAAATCTAACCGAAATAGCTTCTGACCATTCCGCCATGGCTTGCGGAAGGGGGTGGTCGGTCGCCGTTGATAGAGGGGCGGACTACTCCTTCATGATCCGAACAACCCGTTCATCCATACAACTACGCACAAATCGGTTCATTTTTGCCTGGTCACCGGAACTGTAGAACTCCATGATTACTTCATTCACCACCCTGAAAACAAGCAACACCTTTGTTGCCTTACACCAAAAAAGCATCTAATATGTTTCCTGCAACAAAAAAAGCAACATAAAAGTTGACAACCATGACCTTTATACTTCAAAAACTTAAAAGACGACGACTGGCACTCGACCTTAAGCAGAGCGACATGATGTTGCGAGCCGGCATATCTCGCCAGCAATATCAGCGTCTGGAATCCAAGGGGAACCCCAGACTGGACACTTTGGAACTCATAGCGCAGGCGCTCAACAGCGAACTTATGCTTATCCCCAAAGACAAGCTTGGTGCGGTGATTGCCGTGCTGGAGCAAGAAGCATCAAATGAGACTGATAATCCAACCAGCGCAGATACCAATAAAAGCTTGGATGACGACCCCTGGAAGGGCTTGCTGGGGGATGATTGATGAAAAATAACCGCATTGATGGCCTGGATTCAAGTAATAAGTGCAGCACCGCTCGTATCCAAGCCTCCTGAGTATTCGCCCCAGAAAACTTCTGCCGGTGTGCGATAACCCAGCCGTTTTCGTGGTCGGTTATTCAGTCTGTTCACCGCTTGCCTGGTTGCCTTTCTGGACACCTTGGCGAAGTCAGTGCCTTTCGGAAAGTATTGCCTCAATAGGCCATTCGTATTCTCGTTGGAGCCACGCTGACTGGACCGGTAAGGGTCACAGAAATACGACGTCAGCGACAACGCTTTGCTAAATGTTTGGTGGTCCGAAAATTCAGAACCGTTGTCCAGTGTCATCGTCTGTACGGCCCCTCTGATCGGCCTTAACTCACGGATGATGACATCTGTAACTAAGTGGGCTTTCAGCTTCGGCACACAGCCTGCGAGCAGGTAGCCGGACCGTCTTTCAACCAGAGTGACCGCGCCTGAATTCTTATGCCCGTGAAGGATTGTATCTCCTTCCCAGTGGCCTATATGCAGGCGATCATCGACGGCTTTAGGGCGGCACTCAATGCCTACGCGATTCGGGATCTTGCCTAACCCGGCTCGCTTGGCAAGATGGCGCTGATAACGTCTCTGGTAAGGCAAGCGACAATACCTCCAGAGGTCGCCACCTGCTATTTTGTCCCGGTAAATCAGATTGTAAATCCACTGATGGCTGACTTGGATACTGCCAACTCGCCTCATAAAACCGGCTATCTGATCAGGACTCCATTCACTCTGAATCTGCTTGGCCACCCAATCTATCAATGAGGGCGCTCGTTTATGAGATTTGCGAGCTCCTTTGCGCCGATGTATGGACAAACGACTGGCTTCCATCGGCTCGTATTCAGTCAGGCTTCGATTACGACGTAGCTCCCGACTGATGGTCGAGCTGTGGCAGTTGATCTCCCGGGCTATTTTCCGCTGGCTCCAGCCTACTCTCAAGAAGGCCGAAATCTGGTATCGTTGTGCCTGGGTCAGTTGTCGGTATCCCATGATTCTCTTCACTTTGGTCGGTAAAGCGAATGAGGGTACCGGCAACGGCCCTCCTACCTCTACCTGTTCATCCAAAGTGCTGCACTTATTCTATGAATCCAAGGGAAGAGCCTTGGGCAAGAAATCAAAGACTGCACCCCGTACTTTCTAACTTGCTTCCGGAAGGAGCCCTGAGAGAGCTGATTGCTCAAGGGCTCAAAGCTCACGTTGATAACGAGTTTCACATCCTGTCGTATCTTGGTGGGGACTTACCCGGCGCTTTGATAGCTGAACCAATGGAACCAGAAAAAGTACCCGCTAGTGTTTTGAGTACCCACGGAAAAGCCCGAGCCGTTGAATTCAGGACGGCCTCCCTGGCAAACAAGTTTTCACTGGCCGGTGTGCAAATGAAGTTTTCGATGAAGGAAAAAGAAGGACGCTACAACCTTTCCAATAATGACGTGCTTGGCGACTGGATCATCAAAACACCATCAACACAACACAAAGAAGTCCCGGCAAACGAATATACGGCCATGTCGCTGGCGGCACTGGCCGGGATCAACATACCAGAAATCAAACTGATTGAACTGAACAAGCTGGACAACCTTCCCCCAATCAATCTGCCCAACGAAAAACTGGCGTTTGCAATCAGGCGCTTTGACCGGAATGCCAACATGCGCATTCACATGGAGGACTTTGCTCAGGTACTCGTGAAATACCCTCACGAAAAATACAACTCAGCCAATTACGAGCAAATCGGCAGGATTCTATACGAGTTTTCTGGCGACGGGCTGGCCGACACACAACAATTCGCGAAACGATTACTCATTAATATATTGCTTGCCAATGGCGATGCGCATCTCAAGAACTGGAGCCTGCTCTATTCTGATCAGGTTACGCCTCGACTTTCCCCGGCCTATGACATAGTTACAACCAGCACTTACATAGAGAACGAAAAACATTACGCGCTTAATTTAGGGAAAACCAAAGCCTGGTATGTAGCCTCCTACGATCACTTTCAGTCTTGGGCAGAGCGCTCAGGAATTCCCTGGCGGGCAATCAAACCTCATCTGGATGAAACGATAGAGAAAGCCAGATGCCTATGGCCGGCAGCCATCAAAGATCTGCCGATGAACGACGGCCACAAACAAGCACTTATGGAACACTGGGGCAAGCTTCAGCGTGATTTCCGAATTCTATAAGGTAGCCAAACAGAACAGCAATCGCTAAATGAATTTGCGGTGCCATTTTTGAGGAAACCTACCAAGATTATCGCAAGAGCCGGGATCTTCAGTGCCTGTCCATGATTATTCCGTTTTAATGAAGAGGAATCTAAGCAGAGCCCGGCGTTATGCTAGGGCCTTGTCGCGCAATTTCCGCATTCTTTCCAAAGCGGCTTCAGATAGAAACGCCGAACGCGACCGAGCCTCGTTCGGGTGCTCCTTCACAAACCTATCAATCTGAATCAAAACCAAACGGGGCACGGTAATATTAATCTTCTCTGCCTTGCCCAGAAAGGGGGTTACATCGATCTCAACAAAACCCCACACCGCGCCCTCAAAGTCTGGGTTGGCACGATGTTCAGCAATAAGATTTGCACTAGGGATTTCCTCCCCGAATTCTGCCAACAGCTCAAGATGCCCAAGAATCGCCTCACGCGCATTATCCAGCGCCTCGTCTTCACTGGCGCCTGCAGAGAAACAGCCAGGAATATCGGGTACGGTAACGCCGTATTTCTTTCCGTTATCTGTATGAAGTGCTACTGGGAAACGCATAGCAATTACCTCAAGTTTGACCAATGGGTTATCAAGACAGTTACTTCCAACCGGCCTGCTTCCAAATGCTGCTTAATGTACCCCTTGGCAGTTCCGTCTTAGGGTGCGGCAACGTAACCAACCCCGGCTTTGTAGGGTGCTTGAAGTGATGATGGCTCCCATTTACTCGCACCAATTCCCACCCATCTTTTTCGAGCTTCTTTTTGACTTCAGCGCTTTTCACATAAGCCCCTTCTCGGCCGATAGTGGTTATCATACCCACACTTTAGATTTAAGCAACACCATACCCACCAACACCAAACAGCGCATCGAACAAATCAGTGTTTCAGATACTCCGTTCTACCACGTAATCTCCCGCTGCGTGCGGCGAACATTTCTGTGCGGAAAAGACCGAACTATCGGGCGTGATTACGAACACAGGCGGGCTACGTGTGCCTGTCCATGATTATTCATGATTATTCTTTCATCAGATTCCTTGGCTAGCCTCAAGTGAGACGAGGCCTGCTTTTTAGCATAAGTACCGATAAATGCGGAGGCAGTTGGGCTGTGCCTGTCCAGTTGGGCTGTGCCTGTCCACCAGATCTTCTGTAACCAGATCTTCTGTATTAGCTCGCCTGTCTGAACTGATTTCTGAGCGTGTGAGCGCTTGGGAGGGGGAGCTTTTTGAGGTAAACGGCGAGCCTGACCACATCCATATTTTGATGGAACTACCCCCCAAATACGCCGTAGCTGATTTTGTGAACGCCCTGAAAACGGGAACCTCTCGAAGAATCAGGAAAGAGTTTGCCGACCACGTTAATAGCTATTACTGGAAACCAGTTTTCTGGTCGAAAAGCTACTGCGTAATCACCTGCGGTGGCGCACCGCTTTCGATTATAAAGCAATACATCGAAAACCAAAAAGGCGCTTAACCCTCACCAAACTTCGTATGGAAAGGGAATGCAGCGCTAATGCTGTTCAAGTTGATGCAAAGTGCCCAGAAGCGCTGGAAACGCATCAAGGGATTTCAGCAATTGGAACTGGTGATTAACAACGTCGAGTTCCGCGATGGAGTACCGACAAAGGATCAATCAGACAGGAACACTGCCTGATGCTCGTACACCAGAAACGAGGCTGTGCCGAACGAGGCTGTGCCTGTCTATGACTTTCTTAAGGCTGTGCCTGTCTATGACTTTCGTTAGCCAAAATTCGGGAGTATTACCAAGCGCCGCAGCTAATTTAATTGCCATGTGAGCAGTTAAAGCCCCCTTGTCATGCACAAGCCGGCTCAGGGTGTTTCTGTGAACTCCCATAGCCTCAGCCAGTTCGCTGATCTCTACATGCATCGGCTCCAGAAATTCGATAACCAGCATTTGGCCAACAGTTACCGGACGACGTTTTGTATCTCTCATAATCTTCACCTCCACTAGCCCCTTCACGCATGAGGGTCTAGATAAGTATCCCTATATTCAACAGCCATAGTTCTCTGTTCGCTTTTTGACCACTATGCGCACAACGTCATTGTGCGTAAAGCCGATGATATAGACAAGAAAGCCTACTGCCCATGTGGTTGGCCATACTGCAATCCTTGCGAATTCGTGATTTGCCATCCGGGCCAACCCATATTACTGTACATTTATACATCTGTATATTTATACAGAAAACACCAAATATCAACAGATCACGGAAGATAAGGATTTCGACATGCCCAGAGCTCGCGCTGAATTAGTCTGCGTTTCGGACACCCCTTTTTACCACGTAATTTCGCGCTGCGTGAGGCGTACCTTCCTCTGCGGCCGAGATCACGCCACCGGGCGCTGTTACGAACACCGGCGCGGCTGGATTGAAGAACGAATTCGCCTGCTGGCTTCAGTTTTTGCGATGGACATTGCCGCGTACGCGGTGATGTCCAACCACTATCATTTGGTGGTCAAGCTCTGCCCAGATGACGTTGAACCTTGGAGTAACGATGAAGTTCTGGCGCGCTGGTGCAGCCTGCACAAGGGGCCGCCCCTAGTTCAACGGTATCATCGGGGGGATAAGCTATGCGCTGCCGAGCTAGGGCGAGTGGCGCAGTACGCGGAAACTTTCCGGGTCCGGCTTGGCGATTTGAGCTGGTTCATGAAATGCCTGAACGAACCCATTGCCCGGCAAGCCAACCGAGAGGATCAGTGTACTGGGCATTTCTGGGAAAGCCGCTTCAAATCCCAGCCTCTAGACACCGAAGAAGCCCTGCTCTCCTGCATGGCGTATGTGGACTTAAACCCCATTCGAGCCGCGATGGCGGATACCCCGGAAACATCAGACCACACCAGCATCAAGGAACGTATCAAACCCACCTTCAGCTTAGCCGAGTCCATTCAACGGCAAACGGAGCAGCAGGCCTTGAATGATTTTGCGGTGCCGCTAAAGCCATTACTAGGATTTGAAGGGGTCATCCGAAACAGCTTCCAGCGGGGCATTCTGTTCAGCTTTGAGGATTACCTGGAACTAGTCGACTGCACCGGCCGGATTAGCCGGGATGACAAGCGCGGCGCGATCGATGATAAAGCCCTGCCCATTCTGGAGCGGCTGAACCTTGATCCTGGCCAGTGGTGTGAACGAGCTACCCGATTTGAGGAAACTTACCAGGATTATCGCAAGAGCCGGCGACGACGGGCAGCCTGAGTGCTGCTAATATTTAGACCGGGCTATACTCTAAATTAGGCCTTGCCTGTCCATGATCCGTTAGCCCCACAGCTTCAATGCATTGCTCGATGGAGAGCCAAAGCGCTAACGGGTCGCCATTAACATCATCGATGGGGATAAATCCAAACTTTTCATAGAACCGTTTTGCATCATCGTCTTTGGCATCCACCGCACAGCCGATTCCGCCGACTGATAGAGAAGCGTTAACAATACGTTTTAAAGACTCGATAAGAAGATATGCACCCAAGCCGTATCCCTTAGCGGAGTTATCGATGGCCAGGCGAGCTAGACGATAAACCGGTGGATCTGACGGGTACCTTTTCTGAAGAGGGTGCCCTTCAGGAAAGGTACCCGCACTGGGGAGGAGGGTGTAATACCCAAGAATTTCCATTGGGTCACCTTCATCCTCAATGAGGACATAGGTGCGAGTTGCCATCTTTTCACTGCTCTGCCGAGCAATTTTCTTCAGGAACTCGTTCAATGCTTCCTTGCCGCAATCAAACTTACGACGGTTGTGCTTCTTATTAATTTCTTCTGTCTTTAAAGTCACGCGCTAACTTCCTGTGTTTAAGCGCAGCAGCACGGAGTTCCGGGTTAATCGGCTCTGGATTGTCCAGAAGTGCCAACATTCGATCCGCACTTTTTCGTGAGACTCGAATTTGAACTGCCTGGCGCTCGGCTTCCATCGCTTCTTTTTTCGCGGCATAAACCAGGAACTGACTCAGGCTACGCCCCGTTAACTCTGCCGCATGCGCAATGAGCTTTTGGGTTTCTTCGTCGACACGCGCCACTAAACGAGTATCTTTACTTTGTGTATTCATCATATTTTAAATCGATGCGTGGAGCTGGACTGGACAGGTCCCCACCGCATCGTCTCCCCTTTGGTTTATTGGTATCGATCCGCATTGCCCTTTATATCTAAAATATACCCAACTCCTAACCTATCCAATGCTGCCATAATGGCACACACATGCACAAAAAACAAAGACCTCGTGCCAAATTGGCACACATTAAATTATTCCAATAAACGGTCGTTAACCGGTCATCCTAATTGTCGCCGAACATCACTTGGGGGATCGGATCAGACTAATACCTGATCATAACTAAATGTCTTCTGAAATAATGACTTGCGAGTGCCTGTCCATTGACTTGCGAGTGCCTGTCCATGATCATTATTTTACCGTATTAATATGGAAACTTTTAAAGTATAACTAGTTCACAGATGAGCGATTATAGACTCATATAGCTTACAGGTGAACGAAATGGCGCGAGTAAAGCAGCGAAACTATTCTACATACACTAGTGAAGCGTGCCGCCTTCTCGGTCTGCTCATAAGCAATGGCCGTAAAGAGAAACGCATGTCCGTTGAAGAGCTGGCAGAGAGGGCCGGAACATCGCCAAGCTTTGTTCGTCGCCTCGAAAAAGGTGGGCTTAAGGGAGAAATGGGGGTCGCCTTTGAAGTGGCTTTCATTGCAGGAGTCAACTTGTTTACACCTGAAGTGTCAGGCACAAAGGCGCAAGCAAAGCTTAGCTCACTGATTGCGCAAGCGGAGGCAAAAGCCACCCTACTCCCTAAAAGTGTTCGTAAGCCCAGGGAGGAAGTGAAAGATGACTTCTAAAGACTCGGTGGATGAGTTGTATGTATGGGTCTGGCTCCCCGATGCAACAGAGCCTGTGGTCGCCGGCCGCCTGTATCGAGACTCAAACAATCCGGGCGTTTATAACTTCAACTATGGTGGCACGTAACAAAGTACTGAACCACGGCAGCTCCATAGGGGGTGGTGCGCGACCAAAAGCGCTCATTCAGGATGGCAATACCAAGTACGTCGCCAAATTCTCATCAACCACCGATCACTACAACGTGGTGAAAGGTGAGTTCTTGGCTATGCGACTTGCCGAGATCGCAGGGTTGAACGTTGCGCCTGTGCGCCTGGAACGTTCCGCCAAACGGGATGTCCTGTTGGTTGAGCGCTTTGACCGTACGCACACCCCCAAGGGATTTAAGCGCCACATGATGGTTTCGGCACTGACCATGTTTGAGCTGGATGAGATGATGGCGCGGTACGCCAGTTACGAGCAATTGGCTGACATTATCCGCCAACGGTTTACCAGCCCGTCAGCAACGCTGCTGGAGCTGTACAAGCGCCTTGTTATAAACTACCGCCACTAAGCCACACTTAGAAGCGGTTTTGCAGAGTGACCTGCATTGGGCGAGTTTCCGCCCAAACCTAAAGCCCACTTGATAGCTACAAGGCCGCTCGCCGCGTCACGCGGCATG